>Ga0114940_10000035_pt1 | contig 91627 bp, 81 predicted proteins | sample ColdCreekSource_FD_87195 | JGI IMG/M metagenome (GOLD analysis project Ga0114940, IMG submission 87195) | Groundwater microbial communities from Cold Creek, Nevada to study Microbial Dark Matter (Phase II) - Cold Creek Source | ecosystem: Environmental > Aquatic > Deep subsurface > Groundwater ...
ATCCGCGTGTGCGATCGCCGGCAAGAGCAAGCAAGCTGCCAATCCTAGCAACGTATTTCTCACGACTACCTCCGCTCTCCGAGCCTCTTGACGCGTTCGCTTGGGGTCAGAATTTCTGTAACACGTACGCCGTAATGCTCGCCGACGACCACCGCTTCGCCTTGCGCGATCAGCGTGTGATTGGCGTAAATGCCGAGTGGCGCGCCGGCGGCGGTCTCCAGCTCGAGCACGCTGCCCACGGCCACTTGCAAGAGATCATCGACGCGCATGCGCCGATGACCGAGCTCGACGTGAATGGTGAGTGGCAAATCCAGGATGCGTTCGACGGCAGAGCCAGTGCTCTGCTCACCGGCGGCGACGCTACCGAGCAAGTCGTTTTCGAGATTGATTGGCATGGGGGTACCTCCTTCGGTCTCAAGCGATTTGCGCGACCTGGACAGCCAAGTTTCCGCGTTGGATCAGCGGCGAGGCGCGGAACACCGTGCGATCGCCCACCTTGATGTCGATCGGCTCATCGGGCGTGTTCTCCAAACGCACCACATCGCCGACGCGCAGCGCGAGCACTTCGCGCACGGTCGCGCTCTGCTGTCCGAGCACAGCCACAACCTCGACATCGGAGCCGCGCACGGCGGCCTCCATGAGCTCACGATCTTCTTCGGTGGGCTCGTACTTCACCACCACCGAGCTCACCTGAGGCTTCGCGCGGCTCACGATGCCCGACGCGAGCGCGAGCACGATCTGATCGCCGGGCACACCGTTCGGCGTGACGCGGAACACGAGCTGCAAGAGCGGCTCGAACTGCGGCAAAATCGGCAAATCCGCAGGTTGTGCGAGCACGCGTCCTGCGGGGAACGCTTTGGAATCGTCGCACCAGTGCTTCGCGAACAGCTCGACGACCGAAGCCGCAAAGGGCTCGAGCAGACGTCGATCCAAGTTGCTGAGCTGGATGCGCGGCTCAGCGGGAAGGTCGCGCCCGAGCGGCGCGCCCATCTTGCGATCCAAGATGAACGTGACCAGTTGTCCGCCGATCGTCATCACACCGAGGCTGCCGTCGTTGCTGCGAAACGGCACGACCGCAGCGCCTTGTGGGATCGCGCTGCGGACCACTTTGTACGGCACGATCTCGGCTGGGAGCTCTTCCGTCGAGCTCGAACAACCGGTTGTGCGCAACATGAGCTTGTCGAGCGCCTCGGCGACCGAGCGCGCGCAGTTGTCTGCGGTCGTGAGCGCTTCGCGCAGCGGGCGCTCGACCGAGGTAAGGTCGAGTGGCTCAACCTTTCCGTTGTCGTCCGAGCCCGACCGCATCGCGTCGAGCAGCGCATTGGTCTCCTCTAGTGAAAGTAGTGGCTCGATGCCATCGACGCTCATTGAACAACCAACTCCGAGAAGTACACGCGCTTGACCGACTTTTTTCCAACCAGCTTGTTCGCGCGCTTGGTCAGTGCTTCCGAGAGCGCGATGATCTTCTCCTGCCCGACCACGTCTTCCGCCTTGGCGTTGCTGAGCATCATCAGCGCCTCGGTCTTGATCGGGATGAGCGCGCTCTCTACGCGCAGTTTGGCTTCTTCGTTCAGCGCCTCGACGGACACACTGACTTTGATGTAGCGAGGTGGCTGACCTGGCAGCGACTGGAGGTTAGCTACGAAGCTGCCCACCTCTAAGAGTGGGCCGAACTTACTCTTGGCGCCGTGACCGTCGCCTCCCTCTTCTTCGCCTTCTTCCTCACCTTCCCCCTCTTCGCCGTGGCCCTCTTCATGCTCGCCAGCGGCTTTCTTGGCGTGGCCTCCCTCGGCGCCCTTGTCCTTGCCGCCCATGAACATGAAGCCCAAGCCGCCGGCGAGAAGCACATTCACCGCCACGACGATGATCAAGATCTTCTTGTTGCCGCCGCCAGCGGCAGGAGCCTTGTCGTCCTTTTTTTCTGCAGCTGCGTCACTCATGCCGCTGGGCTTGAGCATGGAGCGTGCCAGTGAAAGTCCGCGGTTTTACGGCGCTTGCGCCCGATGTTGATTGAGGAATTGCCGGCTCGCCGCTGTGAGCTGCGACTGAACGCCGACGCCCCTGACAACAAATCGACGGTCTGCATGCGCGCGTTCTGACAAAGTGAGAAAGGCCGGCGACCTCGCGTACGAGGCGGCCGGCCCTGACCCAAAGCGACTAGACTATCTTTAGCGCTTGATGTTGATCAGCTCGCTGTACATCTCGTCCGATGTAGTGATCACGCGCGAGCTGGCTTGGAAAGCGCGCTGATAGGCGATGAGGTTTACGAACTCCGTGCCCAGGTCGACGTTCGACTGTTCGAGGCTCGCCGACACAATCTCACCGCGGCCACCCGAATCCGCGCCGCCGATCAGCGCTTGCCCGGACTCAGGTGTCTCGGCAAAGATATTGTTGCTCAGGGAGAGCAGGCCGCTGTAATCAGGGAAACCTGCTGTCGCCACCTGACCGAGCGTGCGCTGCTGACCGTTGCTGAATACGCCCACGATCTGGCCATCGCGCTCGATCTCGATCGCCGCGACCGTGCCTGCGCCGTAGCCGTTCTGCTCTAGCTTCACGTGCGCCGACTCGTTGGCGAACTGCGTCGTACCGTCGAGGCCCGTTCCACCCTCGCCAGTGATGCTCGAGCCGAAGTTGAAGTTGATCACTTGACCTGGCGTCGCGTCCACCCAGTTGATCGCCACCGCCGCGTTGGTCTCCTGATCGAGGGCGCCGTTGGTGTTGAATGCGAGCGTGCCCGACGCGACCTCGGTCGGCGTGCCTGCTGTTCCACCTGTCAGGTCGCCACCGTCAGCCATCGCGTGCCATTCCCAAGCACCCGCGCCACTCTTACGGTAGTAAACAGTCAGCTCGTGTGAGGCGCCGAGCGAGTCATACACCGTGACGTTGTTAGCGAAGTTGCTTGTGTCGTCCGTGTTTGTGGGATCCCACGCGGGGAGCACGAGCTCTTCGGAGTTCAAGTTCGCGCCGATCTCGATCTCTGTCGTCGGAACGCCTGCGACGGTTCGTTCTTCGATGACGATGTCACCGAGCTCGGCGCTCATCTCACCGTTGCCGTTCGCCGTATAGCCCTGCAAACGCAGCCCTTCCAAGCTCACCAAGGTGCCCGTTTCATCGAAGTGAAACTGTCCGGCGCGCGTGTAGAACCGGCCGTCGAGACCTTGATTCGTTCCGGCCAGTACGAACAGGCCATCGCCAGAGATCGCGAGATCCGTCGGCGAGTCAGTGGTGACGATCGCACCCTGCGCCCAGATCTGTTCGACGTGCGCCAACCGCGAACCGGCCATGGAGAGATTCACGGTCCCGTTCTGCGCCGTAACTATGTCGCGAAACACAGCGCGATTTCGCTTGAAGCCGACCGTGTTGACGTTGGCGATATTGTCGCCAGTCACGGTCAATGCCTCGCTGTTCGCGCGCATGCCCGAGACGCCGATCGTCATAGAACGAAGAATGCTCATAGCTCGTCCTTACTTTGCTGCTTCATTGCGCGACGGAGGTCAAATCGGAGAGCCCGACATGCACGTTCCCGACCACAACTTCAGGTGCTCCATTCGAGTAACTGACCTCTGACACTAGGCCTGACACTTCGCTCGTTGAAGCGATCGAAGCACCTGCCGCGTCAGTCGCCGTCACTTGAAAGCGATATTTTCCGTTGGGCACGCGGCGGTCATTGATGTCTTTGCCATCCCATTGGAACGCTTGGTTGCCTGCTTCCTGGCCGCCCAAGTCGAGCGTCTTGACGACTTGACCCGCGCTGTCGAAGACAGAGACCTTCACGCTGGCAGCGGCTTTCGGCAGCGCGAAGCCACCTGCGCCCACACTGAGGCTGTTGACCGTCAAGCTATTGGTCCTCGCCGTCACAGTTTTGCCGATCAAATTTGCGCTCTGTAGCGAAGCGCCTTCGAGTGTGCCCTGCTGCAACCCACTCAGCTTCTCGTCGATGGCACTGAGCTTCTGCACGCTCGTGAGCGTCGCCAGCTGCGCGACGAGGTCTCGGTTCTTCACCGGATCCATCGGGTCTTGATGCTGGAGCTCAGCGACGAGCAGCTTCATGAACATGTCCTGCCCGCTCACGTCGCCGTTGGGATTCGCCGGAACAGCCGCGCTGGGCGGCTGTTTCTCGGTGGTGCCGGAAATCGGTAGGGCCATGTTCAACGATCCTGTTTGCGCTGGCGTCTACTGCGTGGAGGTTGTGATTCTTTGTTCTTGCGCTTGCGCCTGACGATCACTTCCAACACTTCTAACGTCACACCTTGCCTGCGTAATCGTTCCGCAAGCAGTGCCTGACCTTCTTGCAAAATCCGCGCCCCATAGTCGTTCGGAACCGTCGCGATCACCCTGACTGTGCCTTGCGCTAGCTCGACATCGAGCGCAATGTCGCCGAGCAGTGGGTGCAGCACGTTCACTGCAGCTGTGCCGCCGTCAGCGTCTACATGTCCAAGTTGGACTGTCCAACCCTCCGAGGATGTTGGCTTGTGCGGGCTGGTTTGCTCGTAGCGCGTGATTCCGAGCTGAGGGATCGTCATCGCGATCAGATGTGCCGCTGAGCTGAGCACACCACTCGCGTCGCGGTCGCGCGCGTCGCGCTCGCGTAGCTGACCTTGTGAGCTGCCGCTGGCGCTGCCGAGCGCTTCCGCGGCGAGCGCCTTCCCGACCTTGTCGGGTTCGCCCGGCAGCTCCAGCTCCAGCTCCAGCTCCAGCTGCGGCAACGCCAACAGCACCTGCCAGAGGCGCTGCTCGAGCGCCGCTTTCAGCTCATCAGTCACTTCAGTTTTGGTCGTTACTACGGGTACAGCCGCGCTCGCGTCGACTGGCTTCATACCGTTCTTCCTTTACGGGTCGACACATCGTCGAGCTCGCTCTGTTCGCGCCGGTCGGCGTCGCGCCTAAGCTCATTCACCAGGCGCGTATGCAGCACCTCGATCGCTTTCACTTCGCGCGTGGCTTCACCGGCCACAGCTTTGCGCGCGTCGCGCTCTTCGAGCCGCTCACCCAGCGTGTGTTGTGCGCCGTGCAGCGCACGTTGCGCGAGCACGAGCTGATCCGCCGCCAGCACAAGCTCATGTGCGCTGACCTCGCCAGCACGTGTCAGTAGCTCAGCCGTAGTGCGCTCGCGCTCTGCAGCGACGTCCACGCTCTGCTGCGCTTCGTTCACGCGACTTTCCGCTTCAAGCAGCTCGGATTGGCGCCACTTGCGTATCCGGTCCTTGATCAAGAGTGTCCGCTCGAGAGTCTTCGGGGTCATGATTCACCGGATGCTCAAAGGCATTACGCCGCCCAGATCTGCTGCAGGTAACGGTCGAGATCCTCGCGCGAGGTCACGTCGTTTGAGCGTTGACGCAGAAACTGTTCGAGCGACGGCATGCGCGCGAGCGCCTCGTCGAGGCGCGGCACACTGCCTTGCTTGTACGCACCGATGGCGAGCAAATCTTCCACTTCGCGATGTGTGGCGATCAGCTCGCGTGCACGCTGCGCGACCTGGATGCGATCTTGCGGAACCACGTCGTTCATCACGCGCGACACGCTGCGCGGCAGATCCACGGCAGGGAAGTGGCCGCGCTCTGCGAGATTGCGCGAGAGCACGATGTGGCCATCGAGGATCGCGCGCACCGCGTCTGCGATCGGATCCGCAAGATCATCACCTTCGACCAGCACGGTGTAGACACCTGTGATCGATCCAGGTCCTGCGCTCGTACCCGCGCGCTCCAATAACCGCGGCAGCGCGGCGAACACCGTGGGTGTGTAACCTTTGGTCGCGGGAGGCTCGCCGATCGCCAAGCCGACCTCGCGCAGCGCCATCGCGTAGCGCGTCAAGCTGTCCATGACCAGAAGCACCCGCAGCCCACGGCTGCGGAAGTACTCGGCCACCGCGGTCGCATACGCGGCGCCGCGCGCACGCACCAGCGGTGGATCCGCGCTGGTCGCGACCACCACCACCGAGCGCGTCAAGCCTTCTTCGCCCAACGTGCGGTGCACGAAGTCTTCGACCTCGCGACCACGTTCACCGATCAGCGCGATCACCGCGACGTCCATGGTCGCGTTGCGCACCATCATGCCGAGCAGCGAGCTCTTGCCCACGCCGCCACCCGCGAAGATGCCGATGCGCTGGCCTTCGCCCATGGTCAAGAACGCATCGATCGCGCGCACGCCCACGTGAAAGGGATGCTCGATCGGCCTGCGCCGCAGCGGATTGCGTGGTGCGCCATGCAGCGGTCGCTCCGCATCCAAGCGCGGCAGCTCGCGACCATCGAGCGGACGGCCCAAGCCATCGACCACGCGCCCGAGCAGGCCTTGCCCGACGCGCACGTATGCCGATTGCCCGACGCGTCGCAGCGGCGCACCGACCTCCAAGCCGTGTGTCTCGCCGAGCGGCATGAGCAGCGTATGGTCCTTGCGCAAGCCCACCACTTCGGCCTCGAGCGAGGGACCGCCGCTCTCCGAGCGCACCTCGTAGATATCGCCGATCGACGCCCTGCAGCCACCAGCTTCAAGCACCAAACCGACTACTTCGATCAGCCGACCTTCGACCACAGGGATGCTGGTCCGCCGCGCCAGCGTCTTGTAGCGGCTGAGATCGATCGTCGGTGCGTTCATTCAGTGTTCTCCGCGACTTTACGCCGCTGGTCTTCAAAGGCTCTGCGCACGGCGCGCAAGCGCTCGGCCACCGTGGCGTCGATACGCACGCTCTCGCCGTCCACGATGCAGCCGAGCCCAGGGATCGTGTCATCGGCGTGCACGGTCACATGCACACCGCTGAGCGTGGTTTCCGGGCCGCCGAGCTGCTGACAGATCGCCTCGAACGCATCGGGCGAGGTGCGCAGCGTCACACGATCAGCATCACCGAGCGATGCCAGCGCCGCGCGGGCCAGCGTGCTGTGCAGCTCGGGATGATGCTCGAGCTCGCGTTCGATCAGCGACTCGGCGATCTCGATCGACAGGTCTAGTAGCTGGCCTTCGAGCACAGTCAGCGTCGCCGTGCGCGCGACCGCGAGCTCGAGCGCAGCGTTCGTGAACGCTTCGCGCTGCTGCTGCAGCAGCTCTATGTCCACCTCGTGCGCTGGCGCGGGTGGGGGCGCAGAGCGCGCGCCCGGGATGAGCGGGGGAGGGGGCAGCTTCGAGTAGGAGCGTTCCTCGTGCTCCACATCTCCGTGCTCCGCGTGTTCGGCCCGGGCCGCAGCATCGACCGCGCGGTGTGCGGCGCTCTGTTGTGCAGCGCGCTGCGGATCTGCAGCTGGTGGCTGCGAGTGCTGTGGAGTCGGTTGCGGTTGCGGCGGTGGCACGCTCGCATTGGTGTTCGCGGGCGGCATCTCGGACGGGCGAATGGAGTGCTCGCTCGGGCCGAGCGCCGGCCTGCTCTCCTCACCCGCAGGCTGGAAGAGCTTGCGTACACTCGCCTTTTGATTGTTCTCGAGCCAAGCCGGACGCCTCGCTGGCGCTTCGTTGGCCACGGGAAACTGCACGGGCTTGGCGGTCTTCGCATCAGACATAGTCCGAGCCGCCTTCCCGCGCGATCTGGATCTTGCCCTCGCGCTCCAAGCGCAGCGCGGCTTCCACGATGTTCTGCTGTGCGCCCTCGACATCGGCCAGGCGCGTCGGTCCGAGCAACTCGAGCTCCTCACGCAGCATCTGCGAAGCGCGCGACGACACGCTGCTGAACACCTTCTCGCGGATCACTTCGCTCGCCGTCTTGAGCGCGAGCACCAAGCTCTCCGTGGACACTTCCTTTAGCAGCATTTGCAGGCCGCGGCCGTCGACACGCTGTAGATCTTCGAACGTAAACAGCGCCTTTTTGAGCTCGGTGACCAACGCTGGATCGAGTGAGCCCAGCTCTTCCAACAAAGCTTCGGAGCGCTCGCTGTCCAAGAACTTCAGCACGTTTCCGGCGACCTTCACGCCATCGATCTCCTGACGCGAGCCGGTCGACAGCGAGGCGATCTCGGTAGCAAACTGCCTCTCGATCTCCTCGATCACGCTGTTCGGAACACCTTCGAGCTGCGCCATGCGGAGCAGCACCTGCGCTTGGCGCTCGGGCGACAGCTTCGTCGAGATCTCGGCCGCACGCTTCGGCTCGATCTGCGACAAGATCACGGCGAGCGTCTGCGGATGCTCGCGATCGATGATGCCGAGGATCGTGGGGATATCGAGCGCTGCCAGCGCTTGCACTGCACCCGTGCCGCTGGCCAAGTCAGTCCACAGCTCCGAGGCTTTCGCTTCGCCGAGTGCTTGACCGACCAACCTACGTAGGTAGGCGCTGCTACCCTTCAAGCTGTTCGACCCTCGCTCCATAGCCTGCGCGAACTCGACGTGCACCGCGGTCAGCGCCGAGGGTGGCACCTCGGGCAGTTGGTTAGCCGCCGCTCGCAGCTGCCGAACTTCCTCCGGCGACATGCACTTCAGGATCTTGGTGGCCACCGACTCGTCGAGGCTCACCAGGAATAACAGACCCTTCTCTGCGCCCCCCAGCTTGAGCTCAGGCTGTCTCTGCGCGGGTCGACTCACAGAGCTCGCTCCTTAGATTCTGTCAACCAGCCGCGCAACACACGGGCTGCGGCCTCAGGCTCCTTCGAGGCCATATCTTGCGCGAGCTGACGCACCTGCTCGATAGCTTCGGCGTCAGGGTTCGGCTCCTTGCTCTTATTCAAGAGCGACTTCGGGATAACCGGTTTCACTGGCTGCTCCGCAGCGCCCGGCTCTGCTGACCATGCCGTGCCTGCTTGCGCAGTTTCCCCCGCCCCGCCGATGCCTGCCAGTGCCGGCTCACCGGTTTGTGCAGCTCCTAGCTGCAGACCCTGGAGACCCTCCAAAACTCCCGCATCGCCCGAGGGCAGTGCGGCGTTTTGCGCCTCTGGACTGCCCGGCAACGCGCGCGACAGCAGCTGATCGGCCGCACTCGCAGCGCTACCTGACTGCCGGTTTTGCAGAGCCTTATTCAATACACGGTAGGCTAAGAACGCAGCGATCGCGAGCAGCGCCCACAACACGTATTGAGCGTACGGACCGAGCGTCTTTTCGACGACCGAGCGATCGTCGGGTGGCACGGCAGTGGGTGCAAACGGGATGCACTCGACAACCACGCGATCGCCGCGCTTCTCGTCGGTGCCGATAGCGCCTGCGACCAGCTTCTGAATCCGGTCGAGCTCGCTCTGGCTGAGCGCTTCGAACTTCTTTTTGTCGCCGGTGCCGCGATAGCGACCGTCTGCGACCACCGCGACTTGCAAGCCAGTCACGCGACCTACGGGCTCGACCGCGCGCCGCACGTATTTACTGACTTCGTAGTTGCGCGTCTCACTGCGGCGTACGAGACCCGCGCCGCCGCCAGGACCGAGCGTCGCGGCTTCACCACCGGGCAAGTTGGAAGGCGTGCCCGGCAGACCACCGACCGTCTTGCCGCCGGCACCTTCGCGCTCCTCCACCAGCTGAAACGAGCGCTGCGCGATCGTCTCGGGGTCGTACAGCTCTTCGGTCACCTCTTCGCGCGTGAAGCTGACGGCGGCGGCGACCCGCACCATGGTCTTGCCGCGGCCCAGCGACGTGTCGAGCATCTGCTGGGCCGCGCGCTCTTTGCTGCGCTCGATCTCGCGCCGATACGCGTCGGCCTTGTTCGTGAGCTCGCCTTGCTCCTCACGCGAATCAGAACGATCAAGCGGCCGGCCATCACCGTCGACCAACGTCACGTGCTCGGTGTCCAAGCCGCGCACGCTGGAGGCGACCAAGTGCACGATGCCCTTCACCTGGTCTTCGCGCATCTTCCAGCCAGGCACGAGGTGCACCACGACCGACGCGCTCGCATCTTGTTCGCGATCGGCGAACAGCGAGCGTGTCGGCAGCACCAAGTGCACACGCGCGCGCTTGACCCCAGCCAAGTGTGAGACCGTGCGCGCGAGCTCGCCCTCCAGCGCGCGATGATACTTCACCTGCTCGGTGAACTCACTCTCGCCGAAGCGCTGTTGGTCGAACACCTCGAAGCCCACGCCGCCGCCGCTCGGCAGGCCTTCGGCTGCGAGCATGATCCGCGTCTCGTGCACCTGCTTCTCCGGCACGAGCAACGTGGTGTTGCCCGAGCCGAACTCGTAAGGAATGTTCGCGCCGCGCAGCTTATCTACGATGCGCGCGGCATCGTCGTCCGTGAGGTTCGAAAACAACACGGCTTTTTGCGGCTCACGATCGACGCTTACAGCGAAGATCAGCCCGCCGATGAGCACGAGCAGACCAGCAGCAATGGCAACACGCACGGCAAGCGAGAGCTTGTCCCAGCGCTCCTTCAAGGGTGCTATGCGTGCCGCCCAATCTGCCATTTACTACGATCCCATCCGCATCACTTCTCGGTAGAGATCGACCACGCGGTTACGTACGTTCGCGAGCAAGTGCAACGAGATGTCCGCTTGTTCTACGGCGATCATCGTGCTGTGGATGTCATTGTGGTGACCCACCGCGAACTCTTCCGCGATGTGCTCTGCGCTCTTCTGAGTCTTGTCGATCCCTGACACAAAGCCCGCCAAGTGATCGGCGAACGAAGGTCCGGCGACAGGCTTGGGTTGATCGATGGTCGAACCATCGACGGTCGGCTGCTGCACCTTGCCAGGTGCAAAGCCGACCTCTACGTGTTGTCGATTCGGCGCGAGACCGATCTCCGGTCCCTCGCGCCGTAGCAGTGTCCCGAATGCCTCGGGATACCCGATGGGCGCTGTCATGTGGCTTAGGCCCCGATACTCAGCGCCGATTGCGCCAGGCCCTTGAGCGACTGCATCACGGTCACGCCTGACTCATACGAACGCGACGCGGTGATGAGATTGACCATCTCCTCCACCACATTGACGTTCGGCAGTGACACAAAGCCGCGTGCATCAGCGTCGGGGTGCGTGGGCTCGTAGATCAGCTGCGGCTCTTTCTGGTCTTGCCGGATGTACGGCACTTCCACCATGTAGACGCCGCCCTGCGCGGGATCGCGCTGCACTTCGTCGAGACGCTTCTCGATCGGCACAGCTTGGAACACCGGATCGACGCGCTTGTAAGGTCCGCCGCCGTCTTGGGTGCGTGTCGTGCGCGCGTTCGCCAGGTTGGACGCGAGTGCGTTCATGCGAACGCGCTCGGCGCCGAGCCCCGATGCCGCGACCTCCATGGCCGTAAACAGATTCATGGTGATCAGCCTCCAGTTCCGTCATTGGCTGCGTAACGCAGCATTCCCAGGTGTCGCGTGACGATCTTCGCGGCAGTCTGGAAGCGCAGGTCATTGGCTGCGAGCTTGGACATTTCGCGCTCCAGGCTCACGTTGTTGCCGTCTAACCCACCGATGTTCGATTCGTCCGGCACCACCGTCATGCCGTGCACATCGCCGAAGCCGCCCGCGTTGAAGTGCTCGTGCTCTGTGCGCACGAGCGGCAGCGTGGTCTTCAGCTCGTCGGCTTCGACGCGCAGCAGCTCCTTCGGACGGAACCCAGGTGTGTTCGTGTTGGCGATGTTCGATGCCAGCACGTTGTGACGACTGGAGTGGTAGTCGAGCGAGCGATGGTACGGCGCAACACTAAGCAGGTTCGACATGGCGGGAGCTAGGTTGCAAGCGCTGCGCCATGCGGTGTTGGTCAAGGAAGCATTGTGAATTCCGCTGCAGCTCTAAGCGGCAAGGGCTCTCGGCTTGCCAACCTTTTGACGTGCTTGACGTGCATCGGGTGCAGCGCAGACCTATTCCAGTGTGCGCGCGCGGCTCTGCTTCCGAGCCCGAGCCCGACAACTCAGCTCAACCCTTCGCCTGCCGAGGCAAAGGAGTCGCACGCTCGAGCTCCTCGGCGGCTCGCACCTGAGCAATGCTCGTGATCAACGCCAGCGGCACCGGCTCTGTTAAAGGAAACCGAATCGTCCCGCTCTCGATCTCATAAGGAGCGAGCTCAGAGCGCAGAGTCGATACCACGCGCGCGGTCGCGGGATAGAGCGAGTAATGCTTCTGCCAGCCCGCGAAGTGCAGCACCGCGCGACCGTCCTGCCTGAACGTCGGCATGTTGTAGGCGATGGCCTCTTCCGCGCTCGGAATGGCCTGCCGAATGGCATCTCGCACGTGCTGAAGCAGCTCGCGTATCGGCGCGGGCTGCGAGTCTAAGTACTCATCGATCGAGGCAAACGCGTGTTTGGCCATCGGCTTCCTTGGTTCGTCGCGCCGGCACAGCTCATGGCGTCCACTCGGCAATTTTAGCTCGTCTGGCTGTGAATCAAACCTCCCGAAAGCCTCGGGGAACTTTGCCCCTACATACACCTACGTCAGCCGCGAAGATTGTGGCAATCGTTCAACTTTTTGACGCTGTCGTGACATTGGGACCGTATTCCAGTGTGAGTGACACCACTGGAAAAATCCGGGCGATGTACGAGTTTGGTTGATTCCCTCCTGCAACCGATGCGACAGGATCCCCGCCTGTCGCATTCTCGCACCCTCAAAGATGGAAAGAGCCCTGATGGTCACACAACGCAGTTCCAAGGTCCGTGCCCTGATCGCTTGCGGATTCGCCGTCGTCTCGTTGAGCCTGCAGTCTGCCGCTCACGCCAGCAACACGGGTAAGCACAAGCACCAGGATCACTCGACGAAGGTCGCTGATCAGGCGTCGGTCTCTGGTCCGAAGTCCAATCCGGACAAGAAGGCTGAAGCAAAGGCCGCTCGCGAGAAGAAGAAGGCCGAGAAGGCCGCTCAGAAGGCTGAGAAGCTCGCCAAGGCCAAAGCTGCCAAGAAGGGCGAAGGCGAGAAGGTCGCCAAGGCTGACAGCAAGTCGATGAACGACGACATGGGCGGCAGCGACGACCCGCTCGAGGGTCTCTGAGCCCCAAAAACGTACACGTGCCCGTGCCCGTACACGACGCCGGCTAGGCACCGGCGTCGAATGTCACATCAAGCGGCGCTGCTCGAGACGCTAACCTGCTGACGTGGGCCAGCCACGGCGTTACCGCTTCTGATGCCAAGCACCTGCGGCACAAGCAGCTGGCGCCGTTCCGCACAGCTACGATGCCAGTTGCTCATCCAGCAGATTCTTCTTCTTGAGCTTCTCGACCAATGTCGTGCGGTTCATGCGCAGCACCGCCGCAGCCCGGTTCTTGTTCCAACCGGTGCGCTCGAGCGCCTGCAGGATCAGCTTGTTCTCGAACTGCTCGACCGCGTCGCGCAGATCGATGCCGTCTTCCGGCAGCTCCAGCGCTTGCTTCTCACTGCCGCTCGGAGCGGCTTTGTGCATGCGCTGGGGTAGGTCCTCGACATCGATCAAGCCCTCGGCGCGCAGCAGCACCATGCGTTCGACCACGTTCTCGAGCTGACGGACATTGCCCGGCCACTCGTACTGCGTGAGCGCTGCCATCGCAGCGGGCGTGACGCCGTGGACCGCGCGCTTACGCTTGGCGTTCGCGCGACTCACAAACGCTTCCACCAAGGTCGGAATGTCGGCAGCCCGCTCGCGCAGTGGGGGCAGCTCGATGGGCACAACCTGGATGCGATACAAGAGGTCCTGTCGGAACGTGCCCTCTTCGACCATCAATTCGAGGTCGCGGTGGGTTGCAGCCACCAGCCGCACATCGACCTTGCGCGGCTTGGCGTCGCCGACCGCGATGATCTCGCGCTCCTGCACCGCGCGCAGCAGCTTGGCCTGTTGCGACAGCGGCAGCTCGCCGATTTCGTCCAGGAACAGTGTGCCGCCGTCAGCAGCAGCGAAGCGACCTACACGTGGTGAGAGCGCGCCCGTAAACGCGCCGCGCACGTGACCAAACAGCTCGCTCTCGAGCAAGTTCTCGGGGATCGCCGCACAGTTCACAGTGACAAACGGGCCGCTCGCGCGGCTCGAACCAGCGTGCAATGCACGTGCGACAAGCTCCTTGCCGGTGCCGCTCTCACCTGTGATCAACACAGAGCAGTCGGTGTCACACACCTGCTGTACGGTGCGAAAAACCGCCGAAAGCTTGGCGGCATCACCCAACAGATCCGGAGCGTATTGCTCGCGCCAAGCACGTTGCGCCTCGGCTTGGCTCGGCGCGGCAGGCTCCGCCGCCTTTGGCTGCGGAAGATTGCGCTTGGCGAGCGCCTGGACGAGCACATGGTCCAGCGCATCGAGCTCGAAGGGTTTCAGCAAGAAGCCAGAGACTTGACGCTGCACCGCGCTGATCGCGTTGTCGATGTTGCGATCCGCGGTGATCAGCACGACCGCGGGCGCAGGGTTGGGTAGGCTGTCGAGGATCTCGAAGCCATCACCATCCTCCAGGTGCACATCGGCCACGATGGCGTCGACCATCTCTTGTTGCAGCAGCCCGATCGCCTGAGCGCAGCTCTGAGCTTCAAGCACTTGTGCATACGAACGCCGCAGATGGCGTACCACTGCAGCACGTAATGTGGGTTCATCCTCGACGACTAGGATCGAATGCTCACTTCGCGTCATACGTACATCCTTGTTCGTGACCGCGCCCTGGGTCGGCCCCCAAGCCAACCGCCGGTGTCAGCGAGTTAAAAAATATCCGTACGAGAGCACTTTTGCAATCTCGACGGACTAAAGTTTCGATGTGAAGCTGAAACGCGAAAAAAAAGTTGAAAAGGGAAGTCGTCTAGGGCTGCAGCTATCGGCGGCAGGCGCACATCCCGTCCAACTCGTTCGTTGGTCGCGTTTGCTCAAGTTCGCGGGATCGGCGGCCGAATCCAAGCGCGAGGGGGCAGCGAGGCCGATTCATGCGAGTGCTGGTGGTTGAAGATGATGCACATGCACGGCGAGCCCTGACGGCGAAGCTGCACGATCGTAGTCATGAAGTGGTGGAGTGTGTGAGCGGCGAGCAAGCGCTGGCGCTGCATGCTGCTCGACCCTTTCCTCTGCTGTTGATCGATTGGGTCTTGCCGGGAATGGACGGGCTCGGGTTGTGCCGCAAGCTGCGTTTGCTCAACAACAACTTCAGCGCTGTGCCCGTGATCGTGTTCACGACTGCACGCAACAGTCCGTACGACTTGGAGCGCGGGCTGGATGCGGGCGCCGACGATTACCTGACCAAGCCGATCGATCCCGAGCTGCTCAACACGCGGCTCGCGATCGCCGAGCGCATGGTGGAGGAGCGCGCGACGCGACTACGCACTGAGAACGCGCTGCAGAACTCGGAGGCTGGCTTTCGCGCGCTGATCGAAGGTTCGCCCGATGCCATCGTCGTGCACCGCGAAGACTCGATCGTGTACGTGAACCCCGCGCTGCGCGGCGCTCTCGGCTACGAGTCCGGCGAGCTGCTCGGCTTCGAATTCACGCGCCTCGTTCATCCTCAAGATCTCGAGCACGCGCGCGCCCGCTTGCTGAAACCCGGCTCTACCTTGCCGCAAGAGCTGCGACTGTCTCGACGCGACGGGTCGAGCGTGAACTTCGAGAGCGTTTCGATCCCGTTGGTGTTCGAAGGCAAGCCTTCGGTGGCGTCGATCTTACGCGACCTCTCCGAGCGTAAGCGCATGGAGCAACGCTTGATGCTCGCCGACCGCATGGTGTCGGTGGGCACGTTGGCGGCTGGCATCGCACACGAGATCAACAATCCACTCGCGTACGTGATCGCCAACCTGAGCTTCATTCAAGAAGAAGTCGAAGAGCTCGGCCCGAGCTTGTCTGCTCCCAAGGCCAAGGGGTTGCGTGAGCTGATCGCGCAAGCCGAAGACGGTGCCGAGCGTGTACGCGTGATCATCCGCGACCTGAAGAGTTTCTCGCGCGTGGATTCCACGGACGACGGGCCAGTCGAGATCCAGCGCGTGCTCGACAGCGCGATCAACATGGCGTGGAACGAGATCCGGCACCGCGCACAGCTGCAGAAGCGTTGCGCGGATGTGCCCGCCGTGCGCGGCAGTGAGGCGCGGCTTGGACAAGTGTTCTTGAACCTGCTCGTCAACGCCGCGCAGGCCATTCCGGTCGGACACGCGTCTGACAATCAAATCACGCTGACCGTGCAGCAGCGCGGTGACCATGTGATCGTCGAGATCGCGGACACGGGTGCCGGTATCCCGGGCGAAGTGCTGCCGCGCATCTTCGATCCGTTCTTCACCACCAAGCCGGTGGGTGTCGGGATCGGTCTGGGCTTGTCGATCTGTCACAACATCGTCGCTGCTTGTGGCGGCGAGATCAGCGTCGACAGCACCGAAGGCAAGGGCACCACCTTCCGCGTCGCCTTGCCAGTGGCACAGTCTAGATCACTGCGCCCGCGCTCTGCGCCGTCGCTGCCAGTGCAGACTGAAGGCCGCAGACTACGCATTCTGCTCGTCGATGACGAGCCCAGCGTCGTTCGTGCATTGCAGCGTGCGCTGCGCGAGCACGATCTGGTCGTTGCTTTCAGCGGTGCAGAAGCGATCGAAGTGCTCGACTCGGGCCAACAGTTCGATCTCATCTTCTGCGATTTGATGATGGCGCAACTGTCAGGCATGGAAGTGTTCGACATCGTACGCCGGCGCTTCCCCGATCTGATCGACCGCTTCATCTTCATGACCGGCGGCGCGTTCACCCAACAAGCAAAAGACTTCCTAGGCGGAGTCTCGAATCCGGTTGTCGAAAAGCCCTTTGATATCAGGGCGCTACGCCTACTCGTCAGTCGCCGCGTCGCCGCTTGAACGCGCGTGCGGCGAGCGTCGCCGCTGCCAGCTGCAGTGCGAGCGCCGCCAGGCCGCCCGCGTTGCGCTCCCGGTCCGGCAACGTGCTGCAGCCAGGGTGACGCCGACGGTTCGCCCTCGCGCGGTGCCCTGCGTCGCGCGAGACGCCGCCATCAGCAATGTCTGTCTCGGACTCCACGTGCGGCGAGCCAGCATCTTCACTCAATACAGACTCACCCGCGTCGACAGGCCTCGCACTCGGCTCATCGCAATCGACCATCCCGCTGCAGGTCGGTCTCATTAAGTACGATCTCGTCACCAGCCTCGTCCGTGAGTGCAATCCCGGTCTTTGCCGGGTCTCCGGTAGAATCAAGCAGCTGAACGACGATCGGCGTGTCTCTGGCAACATCTGCGGCTCCATCCGTGGGCCAACTGACGAAGCCCCCAGGACCACTCGGGCACTGACACGCCCGCGCCGGCGAGGCTGCGCTGAGCGCAAGCGCAGCCATGAAAGATACTGCCGCTAGCAGCGGCAGTATCTGACGTCTCCCCGTGCCTTCTTGCATGCTGCGTGGATGAGCAGAGACCATGCCAAGGGGCAGTCCTCTGCGATTGCGGCTCTGCCGCCGTGGGCAGCAACGCAAAATGGCACAAGCCGGCTCAGATGTTGGGTTGAAGCTGATGGCGGCGGGATGGTCTGCTTACCCAGAGGGCCCATGTGATCAGCACGACCTGAAGCGGCAGACGCAGCCAGAGCATGAGCTGCGATGGTTGCTCGAAATCGCTCGGCATGCCCTGGATCTGCAGGTTGGTGACGGCCATGTAGATATTCGCGGGAAAGACCGCGACGAACAGCGCGACGAGCCCGTAGCCCGCCCAGCGCCGAAAGCGCGCCGGAATCAGCCCGATGCCCAGCGCGATCTCTGCGACGCCCGAGAGCCACACGAGCAAGCGCGGCGCAGGCAGAAAAGGCGGAACAATCTGCGTGAAGAAGCTCTCCGCCGTGAAGTGCAGCACGCCGATCCCGATCATGAAGAGCGCGAGCACATAGCGGAGCACAACGCGCAGCGAAGAAAACATGCGCACAACCTAGCACGCGCCCCCCGACCTGAAAGTGCTCCGGAAGCCAGATCGAGGCCGAGTGATGCCCCAAGTGAGGAGGGACTGAGTCTGTTCGGGAAATTGTACCCCGCGCAGTTTGTTTTGAAGGAGACCCATCCCTTTGGAAATCAACCGTCACGCGCTCGGATGGACCTCTTTACTGTGGGCCGCAGCTGCTTTGGCATTTGCGAAAGACGCAGTCTTGTTCGGCTTCTGGGTCTGCGCAGCACTCAGCGATCGCAGCTCTGAGGCAGCTACCCAAGTTTGCCAGATAGGCGATGCGCTCCGGAAGCGCAGCACACGGAACGCACATCGTGCTCTCGGCGTTGCAAGCCGGCGTGAGCAGCGCGGAGCGGCAATCGCGGTCCTCGTTGCAGCTGCGATCGGGGCGGACCCATTCGCGCGCTTCGCTGGCGCTGTTGACGATGACCTGGATAATCGCCGGTGCATCCCCAGAGTCGATCGCCACGTCGCAGCCGAAGACGCGCGAGCCGCCGCCAGCACCCGCCGCCTCGATCGGTCGCGTGTCGTTCCGGATGCTGCGCGCTTCGTAGACAACCGTGTCCACAGCACAAGCTGACATCACCGCAGCGACGCAAGCCATGCCGAGCCAACGACGACACTTCTGCTGCGTGCTCACTCCCGGGTCATACCAGCTCGGGCCTCACGCGCCAGCTTGCGCACAATGCAACAGACTTACGCGCGGGCACCGCGTGGATGAGAATGCGCGCGAGCGTAGCGGTTCAGCGAGTGCTCCAAGGCGCTCACGAACGCGCGCGCACCGGGAAAACGCGCGTGCGGACGTTCATCCAATGCGCGCTCGAGCACGGTGTGGAAACCACTCAGACCACCACGCTGTTCGAGCGATGGCATGAAATCGAGCGCGTGTTGCAGCGCGGCCTGGCGACTTGCGAAAGCACCGATCCGCTTGCCCGTGACCAGCTCGAAAGCCAGCGCCGCGAGCCCGTACACATCGACCGTGCGCTCGCAATCGCTGCCTGGCGTCTGCTCAGGCGCCATGTAAGCAGGCGTTCCGCAGGCCGCACGATCGCGACCGCTCGAGTCCTCGTAAAACGCGACGCCAAAGTCGATCAGCTTCGCGAAATCAAACGCACACGGATCAAACAACACGTTCGCAGGCTTGATGTCGCTGTGCACGATGCCATGCGCATGCAGATGATCGATCGCCGCTGACACCTGACGTAAGATCGGCAGTGCGCGCGCCAGCGGCATTGGACCTGACGATTCGATGAATGCGTGCAGCTCGACGCCACTCACGTACTCCATGAGCATGAAGTCGTGCCCGCAATCGGTCTTGCCGTAGTCGATCACCTGGACGATGTGCGGATGCTGGACGCGCGAAAGGAGCCTCGCTTCATGCGCGAGTGTCTCACGTGCGATCTCCGATCCGGGGCTGGCCAGCTTCACGGCCGCAAATGCGCCGAGCTGGGTGTGCTCGACGATAAACACATGGCCCATGCCGCCGGACGCTGCGTGCCGCACGATCTTGTGCACGTGCCCGACCTGAGCACCGATCATGCTCTGCAGCCATTGCGGATCCCCGCCCAGCAGGTGTGAGCCCGAGCCGGTGCGCGGCAGTGCCTCTGCTTGTGCGGAGTGGATGGCTGCCATGGTTCCCCTACGCGCATCGAGTGATGCACGCTCGGGCAAAGTGTGACGCCGGTGGTCCGAAGTCAACATGCTACGGCTATGCCGGCTGTAGATCGCCTACAGAATGCGAGCCCAAACGCAACAACCCCGCCACAGGTTGTGTCCCTGTTAGCAGCTCCGCCACAGATTAGTTCTACAATGAACCAACCATCACGCGATTGCGGCCTGCATGCTTCGCCATCGCTACACCGTTTTCAGCGGCGGACAGCAGAGCATCGGCTTGGTCTCGACAGTGTGGTCCCATGGTCGCGGCCACGCCAACGCTGACGGTCACGTGGAAGCTACCAGAGGCGGTGCTCAGCGAGCTTTCGCCCAAGCGTTTGCACGCTCGCTCCGCGACGACCAACGTGCCCTGCAAGCTCGTAGATGGCAGCAGCATCGCAAAGCTGTCCGGACCGATGCGCGCGAGCACGTCGCTGACACGCACGCAGCTCCACATGACCTCGGCCACAACGCCGAGCACTTGATCGACTGCAGCTGTGCCAGCCAGCTCGGCCAGCTGCTTGAAGCTGTCGATCTCCAACAGCACCAAACCGATGTGCGTGCGCGAGCGATCTGCACGCGCCAGATCTCGCTTGAGGGAATCGCGGAACGCTCGTCCGTTAGGCAGACCGGACGCGCTGTCGGTGAGCGCGACGTTCGCGTACTTCTCGTCCGCGCTCTTGAGCGCCTTTGCCAGCTGTTCCTTTTCGGCGATCAGCGCCTCTAGCTTGGACACGACCTCGGCGTAGTTGCGGCTGAGCTCGCCCATCGCCTCGTTGGTGTCACGCAGCAGCGCATCCACGCTGAGCTGCGGGCCAATGTCGCGTCCGAAGCGATGCGCCGCCATGGACACCGCTTCCGGCGCGGCCTGCAGCACGTCGTCGATCACCTTGGCGGGAATCTCGAGGGTCGCCGCCGCCTCTACCAGCTGCGACCGAGACTTGACCGCGTCGCCATTCTCGAACACACCCGCAGCGAGCTCGGTGAGCCAAGCCAGCTCGCTGAAAGGCGACGCGGTGGGTGTGCGGCTGTGATGAAACAACAAAGCTTTCGAGATCTCTTCACCAAGCTGCCACGAGCGCGCCAAACGTGCGCCCAACTTGGCGTGATCCTCTTGGCCAGCCGCGCGCTCCAAGGTCACACGCGTGTTGGCCGCCGCGCTGGCAAAATGCACCGCGGACTTCAGGTCCGTGCGCGCTTTCACGAGTAGGCCGATTTCCAACAACATGCCCATCGTGAAGTAGTCGTCGGGATTCGGGCGCTTCAGCGTCTCGGCCAGCAGCTTCGCGATCACTGCGCGACGCAGACAGATCGACAAGAGCACACGGCCGTCAGAGCCAGCCGGTGTCAGCTCCATCACACACATGCCCAGCGCCAAGTTGCGCGTGCCGCGGATGCCGAGCAGCGCCACGGCGTGCTGCACAGAAGTAACCTGGCGCGTGAGCGAGTGGCCTGCGCTGTTCACGTAGGTGAGCGCCCGAGCTACGAACCCGGGGTCGTTCTCGCACATCGCCCCCAGCTCCTGCACCGTGATGTTCGGCTTGGCGGCACCCTGGATGATCTGAATCGCGAGGAATGACGCTGGTAGCGGCGGTACAGACGCGCGTTGTGCGGCAGGTGATTGGCTGGGCATGCCGTTTAGTTACTCGTTCTTATTATTCTCGATCCTAGACCGAACGTCACGGGGCCGCGTGTACGAACATGCCCGTGACGCACCTGCTTCGTAGGTGCCGCGCGTAGCGGCGCTCAGGCATCGGTTTAAGTCGCGCCAACCTCAAGCGTTTCGCTGAGTCGGACGAAACAGCTTCAGGAACGTTTTCGTTGATCCAGGATACCCAAACACTGCCTGAGGTAAGGGTGCTCGGCGGCCGCTGGGAGCTGCAGTCGCTCTTGGCACGTGGGGGCATGGGTGTCTTGTACGTTGGGCGGCACCTGCAGACCGGTCGGCGCGCGGCGATCAAAGTGATCGACCAGGCCAGCGATGAGATGTTGGCGCGCTTTCGCGTCGAAGCCAGCGTGTGCGCGCAGATCGGTCATCCGGGCGTAGTCGACGTATTCGACGCCGATCAAGATCCCGTGACCAAGAGCGCGTTCATCGCCATGGAGCTCTTGGAGGGCTGCACCCTGCGCAAGCTCATGGACGAAGCCAAGAGCACGCCGGAGCAGGTGCTCGGGCACTTGATGTCGGCGCTCGAGCCGCTCGCAGCTGCACACGCCAAAGGCTTCGTGCACCGTGATCTCAAGCCCGAGAATCTGTTCGTGCTCGCCAAGCCGGAAGGCGGCATCAAGGTGAAGCTGCTCGACTTCGGGATCGTGGCGAGCCGCGCGCAAACACGACTCACGCGCGTGGGCATCGCCATGGGCACGCCACACTATATGAGCCCGGAGCAGGCCATGAGCGCGCGCGAGGTCAGCCCTGCCTCGGATATGTGGGCGATGGGGGTGATGCTCTACGAAGCGCTCAAAGGCGATGTGCCGTTCGACGGTGAGACCTCGCACGCCGTGATCGTGCAGGCGTTGACCGTGCCGCACATGCCGCTCGAGCACGTCGTGCCGGGCTGCGATCCCGCGTTCGCGCGGCTGATCGACCAGTGCTTAGAGAAAAAGCCAGAGGACAGGCCGGCCGACGCTGCGACGTTGCTCTCGTCCCTGCAGATGATCTTGCGCACCAGCGCCACTGCGCTGCCGTCGGTCCGACCCAGCTTCCGCGTGCGCAACGTAGTGCAGAGGACCGCCGTCGCGGTAGTGCAGCAGCCCACGGCCACCGTGCGTTCCAGCATGCGCGTGCGCAGCGTCAAGAACGCCGCCAATTTGCTAGCGGCCTCGGGCGTGGTGTGCTCGCTGTCCGCGCTCGCGCTGCCGTTCGTCGGTGCAGGCGCACCCGTCGCAGCCATGCTCTGCGCAGCTGTCGGCGGCGGACTGTTGATCACGGCGTCTAAGCGCGTGAGCGCATTGCAGCGCTTGTTGCAGACGCCGGCCGTCAACATCCAATACGTGAAGCCGCCTGACCCGAAGCCACAGGCTGCGGTCGTGCTCTCGCAACACCCGAAGCGCCTCTTACATCCGCTGCGCGGGCAGCTCGATGCGCCCGTGCGCATCGAGCTGTTCGCGGATCTGTCCTGCTCGATCAGCCGGCGCACCTGCCAGCGCGTGCTCAGCTTGCGCGTCGAGCATCCAGAGCACATCAGCATCGTCTTCAAGCCGTACTGGGATATGCACCGCGAGATGGGGCCGACGACCGGCGAGATGGTGCGCACGTTGTTTGAACGCGAAGGCGCCGAGGTGTTCTGGGCGTTCTTCGATCGCTTCCTGCCGAACACCAAGCGCGTCACACACGACTTGTTGTTCGAGTACGCTTCGCAAGTCTGCTCGGACAAGCACGGGCTACAACGCGCGTTGCGTACGGGCGCCCATAAAAAAGGGCTGCAGCAGTGCCGCGAGGAAGCGCAGAGCCAGGGTGTCGAGCAGAGCCCAGCTGTGTTGATGAACGGCGTGATGTTGCCGCGCGATCTGTCTGAAGATCAGCTGCACTGGGCGTATGTCGATGCGCTCGCCAACCGAGAGCAGCGGCGCAAAGTAGAGATGGGCGAGACGCGTGCGATCGAGCCGCAGCCCAACAAAGATCTGGTCGTACGCGGGTTGCTCGTGCGCTACCGCGGTGCGCGCAACGCTCCCCTCGCGGTGCGTCGTACGCGCGAAGAAGCCCGCGAGCGTGCGCGCAAGCTGGGGGAGCGCGCGCGCGTGCAAGGAGCGGACTTCGAGAACGTGGCGCTGCGCTTCGCCGACGCGTTGATCGAGCCCGAGGATCTGGCGAACCGCATGACAGATCCCGCGATCGCCGATGCGTTGAAGGGCCTAGCGATCGGCGAGATGTCTCCGCCCGTCGAGTGCGACGAAGGCTACCAAGTGCTGCAGCGCATCACTTGATGTCGAGCTGCTCGATCAGCTCGTAGTGCACGACCGGCTTGAGCAGATCGCGCTGCGTCTGCGCGATCGTCTCGACCTGCTTCTGGTAGCGGTCTTCATCGTAATGGCGACGCACCCGCATCTGCATCTCGTGGAAGTTTGGTTGGCTCCCGGGGCGTAGCTCGGTGAGCTTCAGCACGGCGAAGCTGCCGTCGTCGAGCTTGATCACATCGCTCACCGCTCCGACCGCGGGCAGCGCATACGCCGCGCCTACGAGCTTGGGTTCGACCGTGCCACCACCTTCGACCGCGCCTTGTTTGTCGAAGCTCCCGAGCGCACCACCCCGCGCTTTGCTCGGTACATCGAGCCCGCGCGCCTGCACGAGCTGGCGCAACGCTGCATCATCCGCCGCGTTCACTTGCGCCGCCAGTCCGCGCGCATCGCTCTCGCTCGCGACGAAGATCGCACTCGCGCGCCGCTTCTCTTGCACGGAGAACACGTCGAGGTGACTGTTGAAGTACGCGAGCAGCTCCGCCGGGCTCACTTGCGCGTTGCGCACCGGAGCATCGACATCGCGCGAGAGCATGACCTTCACCGAGTTCTCGCGAGAGGTCTTCACCACCTCGGGCAACTCTCGGTAACCGCGGCGCTCCGCCTCTTTCAGCTGCAGCTCGAAGCGCAGATGGCGATCGAGCAAGTCGCGCAGGTTGGCAGGCTCCAAGGCTGTGGCTTGGATCAGCGGGCTAGAGCTCGCGATCGAATCTTCGAGCTCGGCGACGATGACCGCGCCCCCGTCGTAGCTCGCGACCGGCAACGCGCGGCGCTCCGCATCGGAGAGCTGGTCGGCCGTAGCGCCCACTGAGACCGCTGTAAGCCCGAGCGTCAGCGCAGCGAGCTGACGAAACCTGTAAGTTTTCCCTGCGATCACGTGGCGATCCTTGGCACGTGGCCTCGGAGCTTGCAAGCTGCGCGTGGCGGCTGCAGCCCACAGCGGCAGGCGCCTAAACGAACAACGCCGACCGGTCGAGCAGACCTGTCGGCGTTGTGCGCGTACAGCGCGTCGTTAGTCAGTCGTCATGGTGGCGCGCCGGCCATGATCCACGCCTTGAGCGCATCGAGCTGATCCTGCGGAAGCGCCGCGCCGTTGATGCCGCCTGGCGGCATCTGTCCACCGCAGGTCTGCGTATTGCTGAGCTTCTGGAACAGGATGCTCGCGGTCGCGTCGCCAGCGACCACTCGGTTGCCCTTGCCGGCGCACGCAGTGTCCATCGCCGCGATGCCGACGAGGCTCGCATGTGCAGCGGCTTTGCCGAACAGGTTCAGCTTGGCCGCACCGGTCGCTGAGGTGTGGCAGACCTTGTCGCAGCCGTTCCTGCACAGCACGCCTTGGTAGACGTTCTCGAACGTCGCGGCTGCGGTGACTGGCACGTCGGGCATGCAGTCAGCCACCGGACCAGTCGGTTCGGCGGGTGCGCTGCCGCCGAGCGCAAAGCCCATCAAGCCGCCCATGAGTGGCTCGCGGTTGCTCTCCGAGAAGTGATAGCCGTAGCCGACGAGCAGCACGCCATCGACCAAGGAGAAACCGCCGCCGATGCCTGAGGGTGTGCGCGACATCCAAAGCGGTGCGCCGGTCTTGCCGTCAAACGCCTTGATGTTGCCGTCGGAATCACCCGTGTAGATGACGCCGTTGCCGTAGACCGAGCCGCCGTACGTCGGTGCGGTCAAGCGCGCGGTGAACACCTGCGAACCGTCCGCTTGGTTCAGCGCGAACAGCGTCGAGCTTGTGGTGCCGTTGTTGGAGCTGACGTAGATCTTCCCGTCAGCGACCGTCGCCGGCTGCAGAATGCCGCCCTGGAAGCCGGTGTCTGACGTGAGGCCTTTGACCTCCCAGACCATCGTGCCTGTGTCGCGCTCGAAGACGTGATAGCCAGCCGGCTTATCGCCGACGCCGACAACATCCTTCTCGCCGATCTTGAACAGGTTCGGTGTCGCGCCGACATCACCATCGATGCCACCCGTGAAGTTACCGGTGGTGAACGCGTCGTTGGCGGTGAACTGCTTGTGCCACTTCTTCGTGCCGGTCATGTAGTCGATCGCGAGCAGCGAGTCGCACATGTCACTGGTCGGACGCTCGTAGTTGTTGCCGGTGCCGATGAACACCATCTTGCGCTTGAGATCGAGCGCACCGGACGACCACACGCTCACGCCCGCGCCCGAAGGTGCTGGCGACGTTTCGAACTGCCACATCTGCTTGCCGTCAGCGAGACTCAAGCCGACGACTGAGCCGTGAAAGGTGGCGAGCTGCGAAGCGGGCAGTGAGATACCGTTGTCGCGCGTGCCTGCGCCACCGATGCCGACCACCACGACGCCATCTTCCTCAGCGACGACCGCCGAGCTCCAGATGTATGTGTGGACGCCAGCGTCGAGCTTGCTCTCCCAGACCATGTCGCCGGTGTCTTTGTCGACGGCGGTGACCAGGCCGTTGCGGTTGGCTGCGACGACCCACTTCGAGGTGACGGCGGGTGAGCCCGAGTAGCCGCCCTTGTTGGCAGACTTATCGAGCTTCCAAACCTCTTCAGGCGCACCCTTGCCAGTGGGGACTTTCGTGGCGTGCAGGATGCCGCCCCAGTCGCCCCAGTAGATAATGCCGTGGGAGACAGCCGGGGTTGTGGTTACGCCCGGAGCCTTGATGTCGAACGCCGTGCCGAGCGTCGATGCGTTGCTCGCCGAGATGGTTGTCTCGGTCAGGGCCGCGCGCGTGTGCTCAGGGTCGCCACCGAAGGACAGCCAGCTGCTGCGACCTGGCGTTGGAATGTTCGGCTCGCCGGCGGGGCCACCCGCGACGCCACCAACGCCTGGGGCGGCTGAGCCGCCTGCGCCTGGAGTGGGTACGGTCGTGCCGGGAGTCGTCGGTCCCGCGCCAATGCCCGCTGCGCCGGTCGCGGTCGTCCCACGGCCTGCAGTCGCGGCGCCACCGGCAACAGTTGTGCCGGGAATCACTGCCGTTCCGCCAGCGACTACGCCGTTCGGACCGACTGTTCCCATCGGGAAAATTGCACCGCCCTCGCCTGGAGCTGTCTCGCCCCCGCAAGCGCTGAGACAGAGCAGACACAGCCTAAGATATTGACCAGCACCGAACTTCGTTTTCATCGCGCATCACCGTCATGTAGGAGCCAACGGGACTGGCTAGAGTCCCCCGCACTTGCTGCTGCATTGCCTTTACGCCGTTGATGCCGTCTATGTCGTGGCTGCGCCTCATCCTTCAGATTGGCGTTCACGCGGCGGGTATCGGCCGATTCATTGGGTCTCGGAACGTATGCGTACATATGGCCGACCAGAGCATTTCTCCTGTGGTAGCATGCGGCGGCCTTATGGGTCATTGCCGCAAATGGCCGTAGCGGACAATGTGATCGTGACGTAGCAGCTCGGATCGATGTGCAGCCCACGGCGGCAACGAGCGTCGCGCGTCCCAGTTCGCGGATGAACATATTTGCGTCTCGCCCACCCGGTCGAGTGCGTTTCATGCCCTTGCGCCTGTGCTCGCGCCTGTACGAACGCGAGCGTGGACTGTGGCCGCTCCATCTTGCTGTACACGCCTCGCTCAAGCTCTCTCCCAGCCCCAAAAACCTTTCACCCAACCGCATGTGCGACCAGAAAACAGCCGCGTGGTTGGCGTGACTGTCGCGCGTCTGCATCTGGGTAAAGGCAAACCTCGGTCGATCGTGTGCTGCGTCCTCGCTGCTTTGACGACCGAGAGCTTCCGGGTATTACGTCAGCTTGCTTTGCAATGGAAGATCGCGTGGTGTTTTTCGGCCATGAAAGCCGGTGATGGGCTCGCAGCTGCATATGCGATCGATGCGCGCAGATCGCGCGAAAATGCGCCTGAGAACCACAGATCTCACGCAGCTAACAGCAGCGTGCGTTGTCACGATGGGTTGCAATTCCTACGAATCGCTCCAGCAATCCTACTTTCGCTTTCGTGCGCGCTGCATGAGGCAGTACGGCCGCTCGTACGTGCACCTTCGCATCTCGCGTTGTAAGCAATACAGTTTGGCACACACTCAGGTGCAGGCATGAAAACACGATGCGAGTCACTCCAGCGCTTGTGCACGCTCACGATCCTCAGCCTCGTGGCGGGCTCGCCAGCCAGTGTTTTGGCGCACGGCGGTCCACCTGCTGCGCTCGGTTTGCTCGCTGCGAATCCTGACGTTGAAGTCATGCTGCTGAACGAGGGGCTCGCGCTGAAGCGTCCCGAAGGCTGGTCATACCTATGTCCAAGCTTGTGGGGTGAAATCGATCTCGCGTCGGGAAAGTTCCCGCTCGCTCGCTCCGCGGATGGCATCACGACGTACGTGCCCGGTGGCGAAGATCTGTTCGTGCTGCGCGAAGGGCAGCTGATCGCGCAGAACCGCCCCGAGTACCGGCGCAATTCTTTGATCGCGCTCGCAAACGACTCGCAGCACGTGTACGGCCTGCACATCACGACGCTCGGCGAGCGCTCGATGTCGGAGGTCGTGCGCCTGAGTGGCGAAGGTGATCCGAGGTTTTTTCCATCGCAGGAGTACTGGGGTTGGATCACCGCGGATGACGAAGGCATCTACATCGCATCTGCGGGCACGCAGGAGCTGACACTCGTCAAGCTCGACAAAGCTGGTACGGAGGTTCAGCGCACTGTCGCGATGCTGCCGGTTACGCTGAACGAAATGGCGCTGCACACATTGGGCGGGCGCGTGTACGTGACTGGCGTCAGCAACATGGGCACGTTGGTCGGTTACTTCGAGAACGGCGCGTGGACTGAAGTCTTACAAGATCCGATGGCGGTCGTTGGCCCACAAACGAGTGTCGACGGCACGACCTGGATCGCGATCGCAGGTAAGCTCGCGCGTTTGAACGATGGCGTGGTCGAGCCTGTCGAAGACACACGCTTCGTCAAATGCTTAGAGATTTGGAACGATCGACCTTACGTGTGCCTCGACAACGATCTGCATGAGCTCACGCAGGACGGCATCGGTGAGCGGCTGTTCGAGATGCAAGGTGTGTTGGCGACCGATCCGAAGATGACCACAGCGGAGACGAAAGACAGCTGCGACCAGCAGTGGCTGCTCTACAAGATCGACGCGATGCGCTCTGGCTTGATGTTCGTCGATTGGCCGAGCATTGCGGGAGCCGCCGGTGCGGGTGGCAGCCCGCCTTTGCCGCTCGCAGGCATGGGAGCGGCGGGATCGGGCGGCGTCGCAGCAGCCGGTTCAGGTGCAGGTCCTGACGGCGTGGCGGGCCAAGCTTCACCGCCCGACTCCGGCGGTGGTTGCAGCGTGGCACGAGCCGGTGCGCGTGTGCCCGCAAGTCTATTTTCACTGCTTTTTGCGGTCACGGGGGCGTCGTTCTACGCACGCCGTACGCGCAAGCGGGCGTCCGTTTTGCGCCGCTCATAGCAGCCAACGGCGGCAGTACTGTGGTCGTGCTTGAAATGCTTGCGCTCACGTGCCAAGGATGGTGAGCGTGAGAAGAACGAGCATTTCGCGAATCTGGTGTGGCCTCGCCCTGTTGGGTTGGGGCGTGTCCTTGCCTGTGCACGCTGCGCCGCCTGGTCCACACGCTGCGCCGCCTGGTCCACACGGTGCCCACGGTCCACACGACGCTATCGATGCTGCCCGCCGCGACACGGTGGTCGCTTCGTTCAACGGCGGTGAAGTGACTGTCGGCGAGGTCGAGGACGCGGTCGGTACCGCAACACCCGACTCGCTCGAAGACATGAGCCGGATGAGCTACGTCCAGCACTTCTACTACCAGACACTGCGCCAGGAGCTGCAGCTCGCTGAAGCGCAGCGCCGCGGCTATGCAGAGCTGCCCGCTGTCATTCGGCGCGTGGAAGAGCTCGCGACGGACCTGATGCTCGGCGCCGTGATCGCGGAGCCGATGAAGTCGTTCACGCCTACGGAAGAGGCGCTGCAGCAGTTCTTCAAGACACGCGCGGCGGAGCTGGGCGCGCCTGAGCTGCGTCGTGTGGTCGAGCTGGTGGTCGCGAGCGAGGAAGAGGCGCGGACGCTGCTGCCCAAGTTTCAAGCGGCCCAGGGCGCCGAGCAGCGCGAGCTGATCGAAAAGCACAGCCTGGCACCGAGTCGCACAGACGGTGGGAGCTCGCGCTACTTCGACACCGACGGCGTGCTGGACGATAAGTCAGCCAGCGTGGATTCCGCGCTCGCCAAGGCGACGTTCTCGCTGCCACCGGTCCTCGGCTTGACCAGCAATCTCTTTGCTCTGAGCGGCCGCGGCGGCGAGCAGCGCTGGGGGATCGTGAAAGTGCTCGCGGTGCGGCCGGCCTACGTGCCCAACTACCAGCAAGCCGTGCCGGTCATGAAGAAGCTCCTGACCGACGAAGAGCGCGATAAAGAGCGCGCGAAGCTAGAGCAGGGTGCCCGCGCAACGTTTCAGCCCAAGGTGCACGACGAGCTCTTGAAGCTGCTGCCCGCTGACCTCGGTGGCCCTGGCCCTGAGCCAGAGACGAAGTAGCGCTCAAGCGAGCACGGGCGGCAGACCGCTGAGGGTTCGGCGCAGCGCTTCTCGCAAGCCCCAGAAGCCCGGGACGCCCATCAAGATCGCGCTTGCTCCGGCTGCGCGGGCGGCGATCCAATCGTCGTCTTCAGGGGTGGCTGCAGACACGAGCACGATCGGGCGGCCCGCTAGCGAGGGCTCAGCTCGCATCTGTCGACAGCAGCTGAAGCCATCGTGCTTGGGCATCAGGACGTCGCACACGACCGCGTCGACCTGCATCATGCGTGCGGTGCTAAGCGCCTGCTCGAGGGTCTCGACGGGCAGTGGCTCGAAGCCCCATTCGCGCAAGTAAAGCGCGAGCAGCTGCCGCTGCATGGTGTTGTCGTCGAGCACGAGCACGCGCATGCCGTCGCCCGGCTTGTGCAGCTCGGGCTCGGGCTCGGGAAGGGCGTGCCTGACGCTCTCGATCAGCGCGCGGTCGCTCACCGGCAAGCGCAAGAATGCGGCGTAGCCGATGTCGTTGTTGCGGGCATCAGTCAGATGCGACTCGATCTGACACAACGCGATGATGGGGACACAATCGCCCGCCGGCAGCGCGCGCAGCTCGCGCGCGAACAAAAATGCTGTGGAGTCCGGCAACATCAAGTCCTGGAGCACGAGCTCTGGCATGTGATGCAGCGCGAGCAACATGGCGTTGTGGGCATCTGTTGCTTCGATCACCGCATAACCCGCGGTTTCCAGTACGAGCCGCAGCGCGCGCCGGATAGGAGCCTCATGCTCGACGACCATGATCGTGATGGGGCTTGTGACCATCGTGCTCCTCAATGCCGTGAGTAAGGGTTCGCTGCGGATGGCGCGAGCGGCAGCGTGGCGCGCACGACTGCGCCGTTCGGCTTTTGGTTGTGTGCGCGCATCGTGCCGGAGAGCGCGCCCACGATGCGCTGAGTCAATGACAAGCCACGCGCCACGTTGCTAGGGGCGGCGTGCGCGCCAGCGTTGATGTGCGCGAGCATAGGTTGTGTCAGCCCTGGGCCTGTGTCGCGTACCTCTAAACAAAACGAGTCTGCGTCGAGGCGCAGGAGCTCGATCTCCAGCTTCCCGTTGCCGGGCGTGTGCTTGAGCGCGTTCGAGATCAAGTTGTAGAGCACTTGTTTGAGCTTGGTCGCGTCGCACACCACGTGGCCCAAGCGGTCGTCTACTTGCACCTGCACGGCGATGCGCCGGCGCATCGCGAGCGCTTGCAGGACTTGCATCACCTCACGCACGGCTTGAGCGGTGTCCACGACCTCACTGCGTACCTGCAGCGTATCCACGTCGCGATCAGTGAGATCCAACACGTCTTGGATCACTTGCAGCACGTGCTCTGCGCCCAGATCGATCTGTTGCAAGCACGTGCGCTGCACGTCGTCGAGCAAGCCGGCTTTGCCGTCGAGCAGGTATTGCGCGAAACCGCTGACGCCCTGGAGTGGCGCACGCAGCTCATGGGCCATGCTGGCGAGCAGCTCGCCTTGGAAATGCAATGAGCGCTCGCGCAGGGCGCGCTCGGACTCGCCAGAGTACGCGAGCCCGGTGAGGCAACGCGCGAGTCGCGCCGGAGTCACAGGCTGCTCGAGGCCGGCGGAGCAGAGTGCAACGAGCTCGTGCGGGGGAACTTCGTCCGCTTCACACACGTATACGAACGGCGCTTGGGTCAGAGAGCGCAGTGCCGCTGCGAGCTGCAGCGAAGCCTCGAGTTTCGTATCGATCAGCACGAGCTCGGGATGCAGCGCAAGGCTGCGGCGCTGCGCGCTGTCTGCATCTTGGACGATCTCACACGTGCTCGCGCCGCGCTCACGGAGCAACGTCGCGAGCTGCTCGGCGCCAGCAGTGATCGGCATCACGATCAACACCCGCTCCATGACTAGCATCCAGCCATCCTCGCTGTTAGGCGGCAAAGCGTGTCACAACGCCTGTCAAAGAAATACGCTACAAACGCCTACATCCCGAGCACAAGTCGTGAGCGCGAGCGTCGCGGTAGACGTCGGCGTCGTATTGAGCCCGCCGCGTAGAGAAGGGGTCGACAGGGAGCCGAGGAGCTGGGGATGTTTCTGGGGTTCGTGACCGACGGCGATGAGCCTCGCAACACGCTCCATTCGCCCTCTGGACCCAATTCCAAAATCTCCTCGGCTCCTAAACTCCCTGTTCATTCTCTTGCTTCGCGCTCCGTTAAAAGGACAAATTTCATTGCGAAACCTGTGACCAATGGTCAGACGCTCACGCTCACGGCCACAAAGGAGGCTCAGCGCGGCGGGCGGGCCGTTTCGCCTTTGTTTTCTGTCGGAGCGACTTGTTCGACCATCGCGTTGAGGTCGTCTTCACTCAGATCGAACAGCTCGGCGCCTTCGCTGATCACACCGTCGAGCTCTTCCGAGGCGACGCTGCGCGTGTAAATGCCCGCACGCTTGGCGAGGGCATTGGCCAAGCACACCAGGTTAACAGGTGTCGGCGAGCCATCGAGGCTGTAGCGGTCCGAGCGTGCGATCGCAAAAAGCACGTCGTCAGGTAGCTGCCACGCTCTCGCCATCGCAAAGCCAACTTCGCGATGACAGTTGGACACCAGCTCCATCCAGCCTTCGCGTGAGTGCCACGCTTTCTGCTTGCTGGATGCGACGCGCTCGGCCTCTAACAGGATCGCGCCGACAACCGGCTTGCCGACGTCGTGCAAGAGACCGGCGAGATAGCTCAAGTCGGGGTCCGCCTTGAGCCGGCGCGCCAACAGCTGAGAGAGCTTGGCCACGGCGATCGCGTGGTCCCACATCAGCTGGAACGCCTGGCGAATGCCCGCGTCGCGCGACTCGAACACGCGGCGCGCAGACACTTCGATGAGCAGCGTGTTGAGCGCACGCTGGCCGAGGCGTCCGAGCGCTTGATCCAGCGTCTTTGCGGGCGCTCCACTGGTCAGGTGCGCGGCGTTTGCCCGCCCGACTACCTGTGAGGCGAGCAGTGGATCTTTGCCCAAGATCTCGACCAGCGCGGCGTTGCTGCAGCGTGGGTTACGCAGCATCTCGATGCAGCGCAGAGCGGCAGTGGGCAAACCCGGTAGCTGGAGGTTGCCGGCGTTGATGCCTTCGCTGACGAAGCGTGCCAGCGCGGCCGCCGCTTTGCGCGGCTGACGTGCGTCGGGCGAAATCGCCTCTGCCAGGTTCTCGTCGACCAGCGTCGACACTTGAGACAACGTCTCTTTGACGCTGCGCAGGCCTGCGAGCTCGTGCGCCATCACGCGCAGGTCTTGGAAGCGATCGGCGGGCTGCTTGGCGAGCGCGCGCAGGATCACCTTCTCGAGCAGCGCCGGCAGGTCCGGGACGAGCGTGCGCGGCGCGCGCGGCGCTTGCTGCGTGTGCGCGAGCACGTAGCGCATCAGGTGATGGTTCGGCATCACGTACGGCAGCTCGCCGGTCAGCATGCGGTACAACACCAGCGCGAGTGAGTAGATGTCGCTCCTATGGTCGAGCGTTTCGTCACTCAAACACTGCTCAGGCGACATGTATTGTGGTGTGCCAACTATCGCGCCGCGTTGTGTCACCCCCGGTTGTTCGGGATCGAGCAGCTTCGCGATGCCGAAGTCGAGCAGCTTGGTGACCTCACCGCCCGCCGGCTTCTCCGCGAGGAAGATGTTCTCGGGCTTGATGTCGCGGTGCACGATCAGTCGGTCGTGCGCGGCTGCCAGAGCGTCCGCACATTCCAGAAAGATCGGTAGAGAGTCCTTCACGGTGAGCCGGGTTTGCCGGCCCAAGCGCGTCTCCAGCGTCTCGCCGCGCAGCAATTCGAGCACGACATAGGGCCGCTCTTCGAATGTCCCGCTGCCTAACACCTCGACGATATTCGGGTGACCGATCGCGTTGATCGTGTTGGCTTCCTTCAGGAAGCGGGCGGTGATGATGCCGTTGGTCGCGAGCTCATCGCGCAGCACCTTGAACGCGACCTCGCGCTGAGTGCGCTCATGCGTCGCGGAATAGACGCAGCCGCTCGCGCCGTCACCTATCTGCGCGGTGATGAGATAATCGGCAATTCGTGAACCGACGACGCTTTTGGCCATTCAGCGGGCGTCCATCTCCTGATTTTGCACCAGGCTTCGTTGCGCTGAAAGGGCGTGCTACAGCGCGACCAGAGTCATGCCTCCGCATCAGCCTACACTTGCGCTCACTCCGATCGGCGTTGTGCACAGCCCCTGGCTGGACAAGCGCAGCGCACCGCGGCAGCCCGCCGAAGCGCGCGATGTTTGCGGCCGGATCGAGCTCCATGCGCAGGCGGGTCTGCAGGATGCGTTGTCTGACCTCGAGGAATGGACCCACATCTGGGTGCTGTTTTGGTTTCATCTCAACAGCTCCTGGCGCGCGAAAGTGCAGCCTCCGCGCTCAGAGAAGAAACGCGGCGTGTTCTCGACGCGCTCGCCGTATCGGCCGAATCCCATCGGTATGAGCGTGCTGCGCTTGGATCGCGTCGAGGGAAGCGTGTTGTACGTGCGGGACCTCGACATCGTCGATCAAACACCTGTGCTCGATCTCAAACCCTACGTTGCTTACACCGATGCGGTGGGCGCTGCATCCGGGGGCTGGCTCGCGGAGCCCGTGACAGACACAGGCCCGCGCTACGCCGTGGAATTTGTGGAACGGGCTCTGTTGCAGCTGGAATGGTTGCGGCCCAGAGCGGCAGTCGATCTGGAAGCGCTCGCGACAAGTGTGCTGTGCGCCGGGCCTGCCCCGCACGCCTACCGTCGCATCCGCGTCTACGACGGTTATTCGATCTTGGCCGTTAAGGATTTCAGGCTGCGTTTTCGCGTGGTTGGGCACACCATCCAAGTCTTCGAGATCAGCACGGGTTACCGCGCGCGTGTGCTTGCAGATCCGCGCGCGGAGCCCAGCGAGCAAACTCCGCTGTCGGTTCATCGCGAGTTTCTGGCGCAGTTCGGTGAGCGTTAGTCAAACGAACGCGTGTGCGTCCAGAAGCGGAGCATGCTTACAGACTGGCCTTTACTGACGACATTGCGGCCAAACCGCTGTTGCGCCATCCTGCACTCTGCTGTTGATAGATTTGTCTGCTGTGAGGAGAGTGCCCCATGGACACAAATGAGCGAGGCCGCAAGCGGCGCGAGACTGCAGCACCCGACACAACGCCGGACAGTGTCCCGCCGCCCAGGCGCCGTAAGGTCCTCAACGAGCTCGATCCCGAGATGTTGTGGGACAAAGAGACGGACGAAGATTCCGAGGAATTCGAAGCCGAAGACGAAGGCTTCGATTCGGAGTCTGGCGAGTCGTCCGACGACAACTTCTCCGAAGACCTCGACGACTGGGATCACCCCATTCGGCGCCTCAAGATCAACTGACACAAGGAAACAGCGCGCGCTGGGGAGCGCGTGCTGCTGCCGCCTATGTCGTGCTTTTTAACTTAGACGCGTTCCAACACTGCAGCAGCGCCCAAGCCGCCGGCAGCGCAGATCCCGAGTAGGGCGGTCTGCTTGTTCGAGCGCGCGAGCTCGTACGCCATCGTCGTGACCATGCGCGCGCCGGTCGCAGCGAACGGATGACCGATCGCGACCGAGCCGCCGTAGATGTTCATCTTGTCGATGTCGACCGCGCCAACCGCTTTGCTGCGACCCAAGCGCTCTTCGGCAAACGACTGACTGTCGAGCATCTTGAGCACGCTCAAGACCTGCGCGGCGAACGCCTCGTGCATGTCGATCACGTCGATGTCCGAGAGCTCGAGACCAGCCTTTGCGAGCGCGCGCGGCACCGCGATCGCCGGGCCGATCAGCAGCTGATCTGCAGGATCGACCGCGACGTACGACCAAGAGCGCAGCGCAGCGAGTGGCGTGTAGCCGAGCGCGCGCGCTTTTTCTTCGCTCATCAACACGACGGCAGCGGCCCCGTCGGTCAGCGCTGTTGCGTTGCCTGCGGTGATCGTGCCGGCTTTCGCGAACACCGGCTTGAGCCGGCTGAGCTTGTCCAAGCTCGTGTCCGCGCGCACCAGTGTGTCCACGTGGACATAACCGTTGGGTGTTTCGATCTTCGCGACTTCGTCGTCGAACACGCCGGTCGCGATCGCGCGCGCAGCGCGCTGGTGTGAGCGCAACGCGAGCTCGTCTTGCGCCTGACGGCTGATCTCGTTGCGTTGTGCCATGCGCTCGGCGGACTCGCCCATGACCTCGCCGGTTGTGCGTTCGGCGACGCGCGGCTGACGCGGCAACACTTCAGAGAGCGGCACGAGCTGCGCGAGCGCGCCCAAGATGTCCTGTGGCGTGGCTTTGCCGCTGAGCGCAAGCGGTGCGAGCGTGCGCGTGACCTTGGTCGGAAAGGTGATCGGCGCGTTGCTCGTCGAGTCCGAGCCGCCCGCGATGATCACGTCGGCATCGCCGCGCTCGATCGCTGCCGCAGCAGTGGTGATCGCTTGCAGGCCTGACGCGCATGCACGCGTGACCGTCATCGCTTCGATGCTCGTCGGCAAGCCGAGGTCGAGCACGATCTCGCGCCCGATGTTGACCGACAGCGGAGGCAACACGACGCCTCCCCACACCACCGAGTCGATCTCTTTGTGCGGGAGCTCGAGCTTACGCAAGAGGGCAGAGGTCGCCGCCGCGCCGAGCGCGATGGTGTCGAGCTCTTTGAGGTCGGTGAAAGCTTTGGCGAAGGGCGTGCGCATGCCACCCACGATCACGGCACGACGCTTAGAACCTAAAGAACCCATCTCGGCCTCTCCTTCGTTTGAAACAGCAAGCTTCACGCGCCGAGCAGCGCGCCACCACACACCCGCAGTACTTGTCCGGTCACGCCGGCCGAGCCCGGCTCAGCGAAGAATGTGATCGCGCGCGCAACGTCTTCGGGCTGACCGCCCTGCCCGAGCGCAGACAAACGCCGGCCCGCTTCGCGCACCACGACGGGCACGGCCGCGGTCATGCGCGTCTCGATGAAGCCCGGCGCAACCGCGTTCACCGTGATGCCGCGCTTGGCGACTTGCTTCGCGAGGTAACGCGTGAAGCCGATCACGCCTGCTTTCGAAGCGGCGTAGTTCGTCTGGCCGGTGTTACCGGCGATGCCCGAGATCGAAGCCAAGCTGATGACGCGGCCTTGATCGCGCAAGGTGCCTTCGCTGAGCAACGCGTCGGTGATCTTGATCAGCGCAGCGAGGTTGATGTTGAGCACTTGATCCCAAGAACGCTCGGGCATGCGTGCGAGCGTGCGATCGCGCGTGACGCCTGCGTTGTGGACGACGATGTCGACACCGCCGTGCAGCTTGTGCAGCTCGCTCGCGATGTATGCGCCGGCTGTTGGATCTGACACATCGCACAAGAGCGCGCGGCCACCGATCTCGCGCGTGACTTGGCTGAGTGGCTCGTCGTCTTCGGGGCGATCGAGGCAAACCACGAGCGCGCCTTCCGCGGCGAGCGTGCGCGCTGTGGCTTCACCGATGCCGCGCGCTGCGCCTGTCACCAGCGCGACGCGATTCTGTAGCGGCCGATGCCAAGGATCTTCGTCATTCGCGCTGGCACGCGCGCTCACGTGGAACGGCTGCGCGGTCACAAAAGCTGATGCGGGGGAGAGCAGAAAACGCAGCACGGAGGGCAGGCGGGCCTCGGCGCCTTTTGCGACGTACACGAGATTCGCTGTCGTGCCTTTGCCGCCGAGCTCCTTTGCGAGCGAGCGCGTGAAGCCGTCGAGCGCTTGACGCGCTGCACCTTCGCCGAGCGAGCTGGCTTCGTCCGGCTCTCGGCCGAGCAGCAGGATGCGACCATTGCGCGCCAAGCGCGGCAAGTACTTGTTGATGAAGTTGTAAAGCTGCTTGAGATCTTCGGGGCTCGCGAAGCTGCTGGTGTCTAACACCAGCGCGTGTGCGGGCTCGGTTGCCGCGGCGTCGTCGGGGATCAGCAGCTTGGTCGGCCTGCCGTAGGCTTCCGCTGCGGGCATGAATGCTTGGGCGAGCGCGGCCGAGTCGACATGCGATGTGGCGCCTGCGCGGCTCAAGCTACGAGACAACACGTCGGTGATCGGTGAGACACCGGAGACCAGCACGCTCTTGCCCTCTAAGAAGCGCTCCGCGCGCGCGCCGTTGATATCAAGGCGCACGAGACCTTGCGGCATGGGGATCGGCAGCTTGGCGCTCGCAACGAGCTTGCGCGCCAGAGGGTTCTTTCCGAGCTCGAGAAGTACGTCGGTCATGCGTTGTCTCCAGTCTCAAAATGGCCGGTCATGTAGGCTGGACCTTGGATGCCGTCGCCCACGTAGACTTCGCGTTGGCGAACGTACACCCCGACGGCGTGCGGCAGTACCAACGGTCGCGTGAACTTCGCCTCGAGCAACTTCAGCCTGCGTACATCGCCGCCTAAAAGCCCACGATTCAAGCCTTCGCACGCACGCGCGAACGTGCCGAAGCCATGCAGGATCACGTTTCGGAAGCCTGACGCGCGCGCGTAAGCTGGCACCCAGTGGATGGGGTTGAAGTCACCTGTGAGCTTGGCAAAGGAAAGGCCCGCGTCTGCATGCAACTTCGAAAAGGCGATCTCGTGACTGCCTTCGGGCACACGCGGCTTCTCTGACTTGGCTGGCTTGCCCTTGCCGTTTTCGCTTTTGCTGCTGAGCGGCACGAACGCGTAGATCTCTGTCTCCAATGCATCGGGCACGCTGTCAGTGCCGGTGATCACCCGCGTGGTGATCAACGCGCGTTTACCGTCGTCGTCGATCGCGGCGAGCTGCGCGCGCACGTGCAGCGCTTCTTTGCGTGGCAGTTGCTTGTGCACCTGCATGCGGCAGCCTGCGTTCAGCACGCGCAAGATCGGGTAGGGCAGCGCGGCCAAAGCTTCGGCTGCGACAGGCATCGACCACTGCGGAAAGAAGTGCGACGGAACGATGCCCTTGTACGCGCGCGGATCACCACCGACGTGTGCGATGTATTGGTCTAAGAGATCATCGGGCAGCGGAGCGAACGTGCGCCGAAACTCTGGTCCTGGTGTGACGACGCTGCTCTTGCCGTTAGCGCCTTTGCGTAAGCTCTGTGAGAGCGCGCGTGCGGCCGTTTTGCCGAGCGTGGCAAGCATGGGGCCTTGTCGAAGAACGTGCCTAGAGGAGACGTGCATGGTCACTCCGAATGCAGCCGGGTCTTCTTAGTGGTCTGCGTGCGAGCGTAGAGGTCTAGGCTCGGGCCTGCGAGAAACCGCTTGAGCGTGTCGACCGACCTCTACCGATCGGTCGAGAGGTTCGCTTACCATAGCGGGATCTTTGCAGCAACGGTCTGAGGTAGTGTCCAATCCACGCACATAGGCTAGTCATAGCGGCGGTGCGGGACTCGCTCCGCGAGCTCCGCGAATCCCGACCTTCGCGCTGGATGAGTCAGTTGGCAGTACCGGCTCGCGGTTGCGTAGCCGTCTACCGGATGGTAGACGATGAGAGGCCTTTTGGGCCGCGGTCAGACGACGATGGACAGCTCTTCGCAGATCCGAGCGGCCGCGAGCCGGCTGTTTGCAACCCACGGTTACGAGGGCGTGTCACTCCAGTCGATCGCGGACAGTGTGGGCGTGGCCAAGCAGACGTTGCTTTACCACTACCCCTCGAAAGAGGCCCTGCGCCGCGCGGTTTTAGAGCACGTGCTCGAGCATTGGCGCCGCACGCTGCCTGCCATGCTGCAAGCTGTCACCAGCGGTCACGACCGCTTTCAAGCGCTCACCGAAGAGCTGGTGAGCTTCTTCGACGGCGACCGCGACCGGGCGCGCCTGCTCGCCCGCGAGCTGCTCGACAACCCCAACGACACTAAGCGTCTGCTCGTAGAGAGCTTGCGACCGTGGATCTTGTTGGTTTCAGAGTATATCCGTGAAGGTCAAAAAATCGGGCTCATCCACGCGGATGTGGATCCCGAGTCGTATGTGCTTCACGTTGTCGTATTGGTGATCACCACGGTCGCAAATCTCACCACGATAGCGACGGCGCTCTCGGGCGCAGGCCAAGCCGATGCCCAAAATCGCCGCGAGACAGAGCAAAGGCATCTTGCCGAGCTCATCCGAATGACGCGTACTGCGCTGTTTGCCCGCTGATCGGTTCGAGGATTACACATGAGCAAGAACCCCATGGCCGCATCACTTGCGATGCTCAATCGTTTCTCGAGCTCGCCGATCGTGCACAAACTTGGCTTGTACAAGCCCGCTCAACGCGTGGCGAAAAAGGCTGTGAAAGAAGGCTTTCGCACGTCGGGTCGCGTGCTGCGTCAGTTCAAAGCCGCGCAGAAGCTGCTGCGACCAGAGCGCTACCAGAAGCTCGAGCACAAGAGTGATCTGTTCGATCTCAACTTGAGCGAAGAGCAGCAGATGGTGCGCGACATGGCTAGCCGCTTCGCGCGCGAGGTCTTGCGCCCCAACGCAACCCGCTGCGAGGAGAACCTCGGGCCGTCGGAAGACTATCTCACGTTGTTGAGCGAGCTCGGCTTGGGTCAGCTGGTCGTGCCCGAGAAGCTCGGTGGCACGGCGAGCCAAGCGTCGGTGCTCACGGGTGCGCTGCTCGCAGAGGATCTCGCACACGGTGATCTCGGGCTCGCGCTGGCTGCGTTGGCACCGCTCGGTGTGGCGAATGCATTGGTGCGTTGGGGTTCGAGCGAGCAGCAGAGCCGCTTTTTGCCGGCGTTTGCAGAGGCGCGTGCGCCCGCTGCCGCGATCGCGATCGCAGAGCCTCGGCCACTGTTCGATCCCAACGAGCTCCGCACGCGCGCGACGATCGACGGCAATGGCTTCTTGATCCGCGGCGAAAAATCACTCGTGCCGCTGGGAGAAAACGCGGAGCTCCTGCTCGTCGGCGCGAGCTTGGTCGGCAAAGGCCCGCGGATCTTCGTGGTCGAGCGTGGCGCGCAAGGTGTGTTGACCAAGCCCGATCCGGCGCTCGGTGCGCGCGGCGCGGGGTTGGCGAGCATCATCTTCGACGACGTGCGCGTGCCGACCCACGCGATCTTGGGCGATCACATAGATGTCTGTGACTTCTCCGTGTTGATCGATCTCTCGCGCATCGCGCTGTGCGCGCTCGCGGTGGGCGTCGGTCAAGCGATCCTCGACTACACCATCCAATACGCGAACGACCGGCTCGCGTTCGGCGAGCCCATCTCGCATCGCCAGGCCGTGGCGTTCATGATCTCGAATCTCGCGATCGAGGTGGAGTCGATGCGCTTGCTGACATGGAGCGCCGCGAGCCGCGCAGAACAAGGCCTGCCGTTCCATCGCGAGGCGTATCTCGCGCGCGTAGCCTGCATCGAGAAGGGCATGGAGATTGGCACCAATGGCGTGCAGCTGCTCGGTGGTCACGGTTACATCAAGGACCATCCCGTGGAGCGCTGGTACCGCGATCTCATGACAATCACTGCCATGGAAGGTGGCCTGCTGGTTTAAGTGACTGTGCTCCCCGTACGCGTGCCCGTGCCCGTACGCGATCTACGCATGAACGAGAGAGTCGGGCACGTTTACGGGCACGGGCACGTGTACGGGAATTGACTGCGGGAGAAACACTATGCAACTCGAGATCCCACGCAAGCTTCTAGCCCTGGTCGAGCAAGCTCATTTGGTTGCGAGCGAAGTGTTCCGGCCGATCTCACGCAAGTACGACCGCGCCGAGCACGAGTATCCTGTCGAGCTCGACATGCTGGCCTCCGTGATGGACGGCATGAATGAAGGCGACCTGGGCGGCGGTGCAGGCGCTGCGAAGCTCAAGCAAGAGCGTAGAGCGCAAGGCGGTGGTGTCCGCAACGGCACGAACATGTCGACCGTACTCGGGCTCACGGAGCTGTGCTGGGGCGACGTCGGCTTGGCGCTGACGATCCCGCGCCAGGGTCTCGGCAACGCTGCGATCGCTGCGGTGGCGAACGAAGAGCAGAGCCTGCGTTTCAAGGGTCGCTGGGCCGCGATGGCCATCACCGAGCCTGAAGCCGGCTCGGATTCAGCGAGCATCCGCACGACGGCAAAGCTCGACGGCGATCACTACGTGCTCAACGGCGAGAAGATCTTCATCACCGCCGGTGGTCGTGCGGATCTGATCGTGGTTTGGGCGACGCTCGATCCATCACTCGGGCGCTCCGCGATCAAGAGCTTTGTCGTGGAGAAGGGCACGCCGGGCATGCAGCTCGTGCGGCTCGATCACAAGCTCGGCATCCGCGCATCGGACACTGCGACGATCACGTTCAGCGACTGTCGTGTGCCCAAGGAAAATCTGCTCGGCAATCCGAACATCGATACGAAGCAAGGCTTCGGTGGCGTGATGCAGACGTTCGACAACACGCGCCCGGTCGTCGCTGCGATGGCGCTCGGCGTGGGCCGTGCATCGCTCGAGCGCACGCGCGAGCTCTTGCGTCAGCGTGGTATTTTGGGCGGCTACGAGCGCACACTGTTCGGCTCGACGGCCGCTGAGGCCGAGCTGTACCGTATGGAGTCCGAGCTCGAAGCTGCGCGCTTGCTGACGCTGAAAGCCGCGTGGCTCGCTGACAACGGCATCCCGAACTCGAAAGAAGCCTCGATGTCAAAGGCCAAAGCCGGTCGTGCGGCCAACCACATCACCTTGCGCTGCTTGCAGATGTGCGCTGCCAACGGCATTACCGAGACCGAGCTGCTGGAGAAGTGGGCCCGCGACTCGAAGATCTTGGATATTTTCGAGGGAACGCAGCAAATTCAGCTGCTGATCATCGCGCGGCGCCTGCTGGGCAAGAGCTCTCAAGAGTTGCGCTGACGGCAGGCTCCAGCGTACGGTCCGGGGCATGATGTATCGCCTCGAAGACCGGCAGGTTGTGGTCCATCCGAGCGCATTCGTCGCCCCCAGCGCGGACTTGATCGGCTCTGTGGTGCTCGAGGAGAACTCGAGCATCTGGTTCAACGTGGTGATCCGCGCGGACAACGAGCTGATCACGATCGGGCGCGACACAAACGTGCAAGACGGCTCGGTGGTGCACACCGACACGGGCATCCCGATGACGCTCGGTCGCGGCATCACGGTCGGCCACCAGGCCATGCTGCACGGCTGTCAGATCGGCGACTACACGCTGATCGGCATGCGCGCAACGGTGCTGAACCGCGCGCGCATCGGGCGCTACTGTCTGATCGGCGCGGGCGCGTTGATCACCGAGGGTAAAGAGATCCCCGATGGCACAGTGTGGATGGGCGCACCAGCGAAGCTCGTGCGTCAGGTGACAGACTTAGAGCGCCAGGTGCTCGAAGGCTCTGCAGCGCACTACGTTCAGAATGCCCAACGGTACCTGAACGCGCTCCAGTCTCAAACGCGGTAGTCGTCAGGTGAGCTCCACTGAAAGTGCTGCGCCGCCTAGCGCCCCCCGCTGGTTGGTCGGAGCGGGCGTTGCCATCGCGGTCGCCACCGGCTTGGGTGCGGCGTTCGCACCGTACCTGCTGGTGCATCATCCGTTTTGGCTGCTGGCGCTCAATCCTTGGCCGCGTCACCAAATCTTGGTTGCGCCCGAAGCCGATATCGTTCCGTTCGTAGCGGTCGTGGTCGTCAGAGGCATGTTGACTTGTGCCGTCTCGTTCGACATCGGCCGCTGTTACGGCACGCGCGGCGTCGCGCTGATCGAGGGCAAGTCGAGCGAATCCGGCAGTCTGGTGCGGAGCATCGAGAAGCTGTTCGGACGTTTCTCGTTCGCCTTCTTACTGTTTACTCCGGGCTGGTTTACGAGCGCGCTGGCAGGCATGAGCGGTGTTACACGCGCGCGCTGCCTGATACTCAACTGTTTGGGCCTTACTGGCTGGGCGCTGGTTCATCATCGTGTCGGCGCGTGGCTGGAGCCCTGGACAACACCGATCGTTCGTTTTCTGCAAGAGCACGTGCTGGTCGCGACACTGCTGTGCGTACTGCTCGTCGCGGTCTATCAGGCCCACGCCTGGCGCAAGCGTGGGTTCCGCAAGCAGCTGCAAGTGCTTCAGAAGCAGGGCGGGGACGAAACGCCTCAGTAACGTAACGTTGCCGCGTGCGCAGAAGTTTCGGACACACCGTTGTTACATATGCTGTTAGTTGCGTCAGCCTCACTGACGAACAGTGCTCGCCAGCATAGTCAAATCTGTTTACTATGCGAGTGAAGCAAAAGCATTCTAGCTGTTGATGTTAGCGTTCGCGCACTCGCGCGCACAAACGTGTGCGCGCCTGATTGAATCGAGGTCCCATCAAGTGAGCAGACTGGCCGTGCTCTCTGTTCTTGCTCTCGCCAGCACGAGCTGTCGCGTGTACGACTCTGAGCTGCTGCAGCAGTTCGGCACGGAGCGTCGTGCAGTCACGGCCGCGCCGTTCGATGCCGCTGTCGATGTGCTCTCGGACAGTGGTGAGCCTGTGATCATACCGGGCTGTGGCAACGGGAGCGTCGAAGGCCGCGAGCGCTGTGACATCGCCATCGCTCGAGGCCAAGAGGGCGCGTGTCCCGATGGTTGCAACATGCGCGATGGTTGTTTGGCTCACGAGCTGGTCGGTCAGCGTTGCGGTGCACGATGTGCTCCGGTCGAGATTACGCAGAGCGTGCCTGGTGATGGCTGCTGTCCAGGCGGCGCGACGCCGGAGACTGACTCTGACTGTTCGGCGACCTGTGGCAACGGCGTGATCGAGGCGGACGAGACCTGCGATCCTCCTGAGAGTTGCCCGACGCAGGCGTCGTGCAGCACCGCTAAGGCTTGTACGGTCGCGCACGTCACCGGCGCTGCGAGCGCGTGCAGCGCGCGCTGCCAAGAGCTGCCAGTGTCGGTTTGTGAGAGCGGCGACGGTTGTTGTCCGGACGCATGCACCTCCCAGGTCGACAGCGACTGCAGGAGCGCGGACGAGCCTGATCGGCCCACCACCACGAGCACGGCAGGCTCTGAAGCTGGCACGGCTACGCCAAGCACGAATGGCACGACCTGCATGGGTGGCGATTCGTGCACGGAGGCGCAGCAAGCCGCCGAGTGCAGCGCGGTTCATTCCGGTGGGCGGTGTCACTCATGTGACTGCGCGTACTGCGCCACGGAGGTCGCGCTCTGCGAACAGATCACGAAAGAGACGGGCGGCTGCGCGCGCGTCGTGGAGTGTGCGCTGCAGAACCATTGTCAGGGCGCTGCATGTCTGTGTGGCGACAACCTGAGCACTTGTCAGAATCGACCGCTCGGTCCGTGCTTACTGGAGATCCGCGAGGTGGCTGGCAGCCGGGACTACTTCAGCATCTGGTGGACCGCGACTACGCCCGGCACGCCGCTGGCGATCGCGCTGGCCCTCGTGCAATGCCGCGCGGACCATTGCGCCGAGACGTGTGGTTTGTGAGCATGGGCTGAGCTTGCGCGAGGCGCTGTGCTTGCTACGACACGCTTCGCTCACCGACAGGACCCTCTATGACGCTCGCGCATTTGGCCACTGCGATCTTCGAAACAGCCGTGATCTCCGCACCGACGGTGTTGGAAGGGCTGGTCGGCACGCTCACGCCGCAGAAGTGCGATGACCGGCTGCAAGACTGGTCGCGCAAGCTGCTCGCAGATGCCGAGATCAAGCTAGAGGTCACGGGCTTCGAGAATGCGCCAGCCAGCGAGGCGTTCGTGATCATGTCGAACCACCAATCGCTGTACGACATCCCGGTGATGTTCCAGGCGCTTCGGCGGCGCGTGCGCATGGTCGCCAAGGCCGAGCTGTTCAAGATCCCCGGCTGGGGCAAGGCGATGCGTCTCGCGGGGATGGTCGAGGTGGATCGCGGTGATCGCGCGCAAGCGATCCAGAGCCTCGGTGCGGCAAAGGCAGCGCTCGCTCAAGGCACGAACATCTGGATCGCGCCGGAGGGAACACGCGGCCCCGGCGGGACGAGCTTACTGCCGTTCAAGAAGGGCGGGTTCCATCTCGCGAGCGGTGCGGGCGCGCGCATTTTACCAGTGGCGATCGTCGGAACTTCGCAGGTGTTGGCTGCCCATGGTCGCAGCGTGAAACCCGGTGTGACTGTGCGCGTGCACGTGCAGCCTCCGATCGCGACCACGGAGTATGCCTCGAGCGAGCCTCTGATCGCCGCTGTGCGCAGCGCGATCACTGAGGGGATTGCAGCCATCAGCTGAGTCACCTGCAGTAGGTTCGACCGGGGTGAGGTTTCTTCACCCAAGCTTCGCGCTGCTTCAGGAAATCTGTCACCTTGGCGTGCATGGGCCCGGCTTTCTTCTTCGCCTGCTCAGGCGTGGTCGTGCGAGCTTTGCGCGCTTTGCGTTCGGCGACGGTCTGTTGCAATGACGCCATCAGCGGCGCAAGCCCGAGCTTGGCCAAGCTCTCTACGCGGTAAGGATACACAGGCGGGTTGTCCAAGCAGCCGTGCTTCATGTCCTCCGGCGTGCAAAACAAGCGAATGTGCATGTGATCGTCGTGCGGCGTTTCGGGCTGACACGTGATGTCCGCGAAGCGCTGCACCACCTTCTTTGGCGCTTTCACGCGTGCAGCTTCGTCGAGCAACATCTGCCGCACGTGCTCGACGATGAAGATGCGTTGCAGGTGCACGTCGGCGACGTCGATGAGCTCCGCCGCGAAACGCCAAGTGCGCTTCACGTCCAGCTTGATCGGTTGATCGTCTTTCGGATCACGCAGGTCCTTGAAGTCGACGCCAGCGCCACTCGGCTCGATCGGCACGCCCACCGAACGGACCGGTTTGCCGCGCGCGTCCACGCTATAAAACAAGATGTCCGCGTCGCGACCTGCTTGGTGGGAGCCGTGCTCGTGGATCGGCCCGCCTTCGTGCAGGCCGAGGTCATTCACCGTCAACAAGCTCTCTGGGATCTTTTCTGCGACATTGGCTGCCGCACGCACGATGAACTGCACGAGCTCGACGCTGCCGAAGCGCGCACCGTAAGGACGCTTGGCGTTGTGGTAGTAACCGGGACCTTCATCCGGTATCGGCACCGAGCCTTCGATCCGACCCGACGACGGACCGCCGATCGATGTGCTGTGACTCCCCGGTAAGGCCAGAACCTCTTCCACGGTGAACACACGCTCGGGATTCTTTTCGGGATCACTCACGCCTTCGGAGCTCACGTGTGCAGCGATCTGCGGACTCACATCGCCTGCAGGCTCTGGCTTACTCGGTGCTGCAGCTGGCAGCGGCGTGTTCGTGACCGGTTCCTGTTTCTCCGCGTTTGGCGCACGTGGCGGGGCAGCGCGCCCTTCAGGTGCAGCATGGGCGTCAGACAAGCTACATGCGCTCGCGCAGCCAAAACTGATGATCAACACCAGACAGGCCGATCGTATTGCATGCGCTTTGCTGATCAGACGCGAGCGGTTGAAAAGAGCCGTGGGCACACGAGACACAGCGCAGTATCGTGGCACGCAACACAAGAAATCGGCAGCTCCTCTCTTTGGAGCTATGGGCATGGTCGGGCGTCGCGTCGGGCTTCTACCCCTCCCACAGTTGCCCAGATATCTCCCAATCTGTTTTGGACTGTGGCAGAGTTACGCCCGACTGTGGACGGGGCTTGCCACTGGTGGCAGGCGGCCTTTCGAAGGAAGTTCCGCTTTTTTGCCGACTGAAACTACAGTAGGCATGGTCGCGCAATCGCGACTCCGCGCAACGCATCTGGAGGAAATACACGATGAATACACTACTTAAGAACAAGCTGCTCATGCTGGCCGCTGCCGCGGGCCTTGCAAGTTTTGGCGCATGCGGTGGTTCGGAAGAAGCTCCGGCTGCTGAAGAGCCGGCAGCTGCTGAGACGTCCGGTGCGGAAGAGACTGCCGCGCCTGCTCCAGCCGAAGCTGCTCCGGCCGAGGCTCCTGCTGAGGGTGCTGCCGAAGGTGGCGAAGGCTCCTGCGGCGAAGGCTCCTGCAGCTGAGCTGATGTTGTCCTAACCGCCGTTCGTGAGAGCAACTCGCGAATGCGGATCGCGACGCACGGTTTCACGCGCGTCGCGGAGAAAGACCAGCGTACCGGTCGACGATCGATGTCGACCAGGTGCGCTGGTTTTTTAGTTTTCTCCGGTTTTGTTGCAGCGGAGTGACCCCTGTAGGCTGAGATCCGACTCGCTTTTTTCCCCTGATGGTGCACGCTTAGCCCCTTGTGGCGACGCATGAACCCAAGGTGAACGGGGTGGGCATCGGTTTACGGCAAGCGATAGCTGAGCCGTTGCTGACATCTCTGCCCGCACCCGAGCTTTGCTTCGTCGAGCTGCATCCCGAAAACTACGTGCAGCGCGGCGGTCGCTTTCGATCGATGCTCGAGCGTGCGCGGGCGCGCTGGCCGGTGCTCACTCACGGACTCACATTGGGTGTCGGCGCGGTCGAGCCATTCGAGCGCCAATACGTGCAAACGCTCAGGCGCTTTCTCGCTGAGATCGATGCGCCGTGGCACAGCGAGCACCTCTGCTTCTCGAGCCCCGACGGTGTGATGCTGCACGACCTGATGCCGCTGCCGTTTCGACGCGAAGCTGTCGACGTCGCAGTCGCGCGCATCCGCGAGCTGCGCGATGCGATCGAGCGGCCGGTTGCGATCGAGAACATCAGCTACTACGCGCATCCGGGCGAAGCCGAGATGACCGAAGAGCAGTTCTTGATCGAAGTGTTGGAGCGCGCCGATGCGAAGCTCTTGCTCGACGTGAACAACGTGTTCGTCAACTGTACGAATCACCAGCGGGATCCTAAACAGTTCATCGACCGCATGCCAATCGAGCGCGTGGTGCAACTGCACATTGCGGGTCACAGCCGACTCGACAGTGGCTTGCTCGTGGATACGCATGGTGAGTCCGTGCGCGACGGCGTGTACGAGCTGCTCGAACATACGCTGGCGCGCACCGGTCCTTTGCCTGTGCTGTTGGAACGCGATCAGAACTTTCCGAGTTTCACCGAGCTGCGCGCGGAGCTGACTCACATTCACGCGATCTATCAGCGCGCGACGGGGGCTACATGGGCTTGATCGACCTGCAGCGTCAGATCTTGTCGCTGTGCTTCGAAGAGACGCCATCCGAAGCGTCGCTCGCCGTGTTGGGCCAGCGCGACGCTTGGCTTACGTATCGCGAGATGATCCGCGACCGATTGCTGCGCGAGCTGCGGACCGCGCTGCCGCGCACGCGCGTGTTGGTGGGCGAGGCGTTGTTCAACGCTGCGTTCGCGCACCACCTGGCCCATGAGCCGCCGCGCACCCGCTTCTTTCGCGAGCTGGTGGCCGAGTTCGTAGCGAGCGCCTTGCCGCTGTGGGCGGCGGACGCGCAGCGCCATCCAGCGTGTGGTGATCTCGCGCGCTACGAGCTGGCGCTATGGGAAGTTCGCGATCTGGCCGCGTCGCCTGAAGAGCCGCCGGGTGAGTTTAGCTTCGAGGGTGTGGCCGTCGTCTCGCGCGCGCTGCGCTTGCTCGCGCTCGAACACGCGGTCAGACCGGAAGATGAGCTCGAGACGCGCGCTACGTTCTTGTGCATCCAGCGTCCGGAAGATGCCGAGCGCGGGAAAGTTTGGAAGCTTACGCCCAGCACGTTTCAGCTGCTTTCGCGGCTCGCGCGCGAGGACAAGCCCGCAAGTGAGGTGATCCGCAGCATGGCGCCGCGCATCGATGCCAAGTACCTCGACAGCTTGTGCGGAACCTTGGCCCAGTTTTTAGAGGCCGGCATCATCCTCGGGTCGCGCTGAATGCGCGGTGGTTGGCAGCTTTGGCTGATCGCCGCGTGGCTCGGAGCGTGTGCGGCGCGACAGCCCGTGCCGCCAGCGCGTGATGCGCTCGCGTATACGGTGGGTTGGGATCCTGCTGGCAAGCGGCTCGATGTGTCGCTGTGCTTCGAGGGCTCGATGCCGGAGCGCTTGACTTACGGTACGCGCTCGGCCGTGCCCTTTGTCGTGCATCCGGAGCGGCTGATGCCCGATGGCACGCGCACGCCGGTGCAGCTGCGCGACGGTGTGATGCAGCTGCCAGCGAACGCGCATGGCGGCTGCGTATCGTACGGCGTGGATGTGCAGGGTGCGCTCGATCGCGACGCGTTGATGCTCGCGTATCCGGGCGAAAACTCGCTGCTGTTGGCGGCAGAGCTGTTTCTGTGGCGACCGCAGAAGCGCAGCCCAAAGCTGCAGAGCACGCTGCGTTTCGTGCTGCCGAATGGCACGCGCGTGAGCGCGCCTTGGCGTGAGCTGCCCGGCAAACCGCTCAGCTTCGAGCTTGACGAGAGCGCGTTCGCGTTCACGGGTCACGTAGCGTTGGGCGAGCTCGAAGCGCACACGCTGAGCTTGCCCGGCGCGCGCATGCGCGTTGCGATCATGCCGGGCTTTTCCGAGGAAACTACGCGCTTGATCGCACCCTGGCTGACCCGCGCGGGCGAAGCGGCGAGCTTGCCGGGCGCGCGTTTCCCCGTGCCAAATGCACAAGTGATCGTGGTGCCGACCTCGCCCTCTGCGTTTCCGATCTTCTTTGGGCACACGGGTCGCAGCGGCGGCGCATCGATCGTGTTGTTTCTGCCGACTGATATCGATCAAGAGCGGCTGCAAGCGGACTGGATTGCCGTTCATGAATTCTCGCACCTGTGGCACCCGTTTATCCGTCGGCAAGATGCTTGGCTGTCAGAAGGCATCGCGACGTATTGGCAAGAGGTGCTGCGCGCACGTGCTGGGTTGATCAGCCGCGAGCAGGTTTGGCAGCGCCTTTACGAGGGCGCGGAGCTCGGTCGCGCTGCTTCCGCGTCACTCACGGAAGAGACGCTGCGTATGCCACACGCGCATAACTACCAGATCGTCTATTGGGCGGGTGCGGCGATCGCGCTCATGCTCGATGTCGAGCTGCGCACGCAAAGTGCGGGGCGGCTCTCGCTCGATCTGATCTTGTCGCGTCTGCGCGAAGAACCCGGGCTTTATCTGCGCGCGCGTTCGGCACATGAGCTGTTGCAAGCGTTCGATCGCTTGGCGGGTACGCCTGTGTGCGCGGCGCTCGCGAACCGGCACATGCACGGCGAGCTGCCGCAGCTCCAAAGCCTATTCGAGCAGCTCGGGGTCGCACACGGGCCGCCCGCTTCGACGCGGACGGCGGCACCCTTGGCATGGGTGCGCGACGCGATCCTGGCCGCGCCAAACGAGAGATCCGCGACAAGCCCATTGGCTGTCGAAACCGGACATCACTGACGCGGCATTTTGCGCGCCTATACCTGCGTTCCGGATTGCGCGCTTGCTTCCCCTTAGCGGCGCTGATAGCCCTGACCCAGCATGCAAACACGTGGCGAAGCAGTGCGGGCGGGGGCGCTGAGCCGGCTCATCTGGAGTCTTGGGATAGTGGCATGCAGCGTCAGCTCTTTGGCCCGCGCTCAGGTCGAGCCGCGTGTTTGCGAGAGCGAAAACGACTGTAGTTTCAAGAAGCCGAACGTCCTGCTCGTGCTCGATTACTCGAGCTCGATGACGGGTGCAGAGAACGCGCCCGCGTGGTTTCCCTTGGGGCAAACGGTGACCACGCGCTGGGACGCCGAGCTCGAGGCGGCGCGCTGGATCTTGCAGTACGACCGTGGGTTCTTCGCGAACAACACGCGCATCGGGCTGAGCCGCTTTGCACATGATCCCGATCTGATGCAGCCCGGCACGCACATCTCTACCGATCGCTCGTTTCCCCCGATCACGGACGGCTTTGCGCTCGACGTCCCGTTCGATGGCACAGACGGCAAGTACCTGCAGTGCAAAGCGAGCGGCGTCGAAGCAGCGGTCGAGCTGCTCAAGAGCGCGCCACCGCCGCCCGTCGGATCGAGCTTCGGTCGCGACTCGGTGATGTTGACGTGGACGCGCGGCGCCCTGCGCTCGGCGCACGACTTGATCGAGCAGACGCGCACGCGCCACGGCGCCGAGCCGCACGAAGCTTCGCGCAAGTACGAAGTTGTGCTGATGACCGACGGCGACTGGACCTGCGGCGACATGATCGGCCAGAACTGCGACGAGGATCCCGCGCCGGCGGCCGCGCAGCTACGAGCGGCGGGCGTGCCGGTGCACGTGATCGCGTTCGGTGATGCGACCATGCAGAGCTCGTTGAATGAGGTCGCGCTGCAAGGTGGCACGGGCAAAGCGATCGACGCAGCGTCGCCGCAGGGCATCGTCGATGCGCTGCGTATGGTGCTCGACAACATCCGCGACAGCGTGATCGTGCCGACCTGTACGCAGAAGCTCCCGCGCTTGATGATCACGATGGACGCATCGAGCTCCATGCTCGAAGGCGCCGCGCTGGGCGAGACCAAGTGGGACAAAGCGCGCTACGCGCTCAGCGGCAATCCGCGCGCAGCGAACGCTGGCGATCCCGGGTACGTGGAGCCGGTGCTCACGCGCAAGATCAGCTTGAACGGGCGCGACATCGCGATCGAAGACCTGGTGCATCTGGGCATGGTCGCGTTTGCGGGCAAGGAGCAGCAGTCGCAGCTGTTCGGCTTCGGCCCGTGCATGCGCGACAACATCGCCTGGGCGATGGACCCGCAGACGTCGTGTGTCGCTCCCAGCTGCAGCGATCCGTACGGGCGCGCACCGCTCACTTGGACGTTGAAAGACAGCGACAAAGATCGCGCTCCTCGCTTTGTGCGGCGTACGAACAGCTTCATGCCGGTGTGTGACTCTGCTGCTTCGGATGGCTCGTGCGAAGGCAGCGCGCCCACCACGTTTACGGGTGAAGGCCTCGCGTTTGCGCGCTCGCGAATCAGCGCTTATCGCGGCAACTCTGCGCCGTTTCCACAGACCGACCAGACCCGCTACGTGAACGTATTGATCACGGACGGCGAGACCTCCGAGGGCTCGGCGAGCGTGCAAGAAGCGCTGTCGGGTTTGCTCGCGGATGGCGTGAAGACATACGTGATCGGCTTCGGCACGAGCGACGAGCTCGACCAGGAAGAGCTCGATCAATACGCGGTGTGGGGTGACACCCAACAGGCGATCGTCGTCGATCCCAGCCGTGCGGAGAGCGCCGAGCTGCTCGCGAACGCGCTCACCAGCATCGTGAGCTCGCTCGGGCTCGACGCGTGTTGTGTGCTCAACCAATGCGCGGCAGAACCCGAGCCTGCAGATCCGCAAGCGGTGTGCGGCGATGGCAAGCTCGAGGGCGACGAGCTCTGCGACGACGGCAACCTCAACTCGACCTACGGTTACTGCAATGCGAGCTGCGACGGCAAGCACTTGTATTGCGGTGACGTCAGGCTCGACGGGCCAGAGCAATGCGACGACGGCAACCGTCGCAACCACGATGGTTGCTCGAGCCAGTGCGTTGCGGTGCCCGACGAGCTCGATGGCGGCGTGACGGCCGAAGGTCCGGCGAGTCGCGTGGGTGGTGTGCCGCCGGGCACTCGGCGTCCGGTCGTTCCTGCGATGACGCCTGGCGTTGGCACCATGACTGCGCCTGTGACGGGCCAGGCGGGCTCGTTCGCTCCTGACGCAGCTGTGTCATCGTTGCCGCCTGCTCGCGCGCCGGGTGCGGATGAGGGCTGCGGGTGTCACGTGGTTGGGTCGGGATCGGAGTCCAAGGGACCGTTGCGCGGCATGCTTGCGCTGCTTTGTGCTGCGGTGTTCTTGCTGCGAGCTGGTCGTCGGCGGCGCTAGCGGGAACGGGACTCGCGTACGGGCACGGGCACGGGCACGCGTACGGGAAAGTGGGCGTAATTCAGCGCTGAACGGCGTAAGCTGCGCCCGTGTCCACCGCACCCTCGAAGAACGCGCCGAACTACACGCCGGCGCTGGTCGTACTGACCTCGCTGTTTTTCATGTGGGGTTTGATCACCTCGCTGAACGACATCTTGGTGCCGCACCTGAAAGCGATCTTCACGCTCAGCTACGTGCAAGCGATGTTGATCCAGTTCTGCTTCTTCGGAGCGTACTTCGTCGCGTCGTTTCCCGCGGGCTATCTGGTCGAGCGCATCGGTTATCGACGCGGGATCATCGTGGGGTTGGTGACTGCAGGCATCGGTTGCGTCGGGTTTTTTCCAGCGGCCTCGCTGCGCGCGTATCCGCTGTTTCTTGCGGCGCTGTTCGTGCTTGCGTGCGGCATCACGTTGCTACAGGTCGCGGCCAACCCGTACGTATCGGCGCTCGGGCCTTCCGGGACTTCGGCGAGTCGCTTGAACCTTACACAAGCGTTCAACTCGCTCGGTACCACGCTCGGCCCGCTGCTCGGAGCGGCACTGATCCTCGGCTTGGGCAGCCAGGCCAGTGAGGTCGAGACTGTTCAAGGCCCGTACCTCGCGCTGGCAGTGACGTTGTGTTTGATCGCGGTGGTGTTCTCGCGCTTCAAGCTGCCAGTGGTGAGCGCGGACGCTGCCGTCGACGATCCCAACGCTGTGAGCGGCAGCTTGTGGCAGCAACGTCATCTCGTGCTCGGGGTGGTCGCGATCTTCTTGTACGTGGGTGCAGAAGTCGCGATCGGCAGCTTCCTCGTCAACTACATGGCGGAGCCCGATATCGCTGGCCTGCCCGAGAGCGCTGCAGGGCGTTACCTCGCGTTTTACTGGGGCGGCGCGATGGTCGGGCGCTTCATCGGCTCGGCGCTCTTGCAGAAGCAGAAGCCCGGTCGTGTGCTTGCGTTCAACGCCACGGCTGCGGTGGGGCTCTTGATCCTGGCGATGCTCACGAAGGGCTCGCTCGCGATGTGGAGTGTGCTCGCGATCGGGTTGTTCAACTCGATCATGTTCCCGACCATCTTCACCCTGGCGATCGAGCGCTTGGGTAAGCGCACGGGTGAAGGCTCGGGCGCGTTGTGCATGGCGATCGTCGGGGGTGCGTTGATCCCGTTGCTCATGGGTTACTTCGCGGATCGCACGGGCGTGCAGCATTCGTTTTGGGTGCCGGCGCTGTGTTACGCGTACATTGTTTTCTACGGGCTCAAGGGCTCCGAGGTCATCCAAGTTGCCGATGCGCGTTCCGCGCTCGCCAGGGGATACGAAAGCTGATGGTGTTGTCGATCTCTCGCGGTGCGTGCGCAGGGTTCTACCTGTGCGCGCTGAGCTGTTTTTCTGTCCATGCACAAGCGCCAACATCGCCGCCGACAGCTGCAAGCGTAAAACCCCCGTCGATCGATGCGCTGCTCGCGCGCATGACGCTAGAAGAAAAGCTGGGCCAGCTCGCGCAGTGGTCCGGTGGTGTGACGTTGACGGGTCCCGAAGCAGCTGCGGGCTCCGAGAAAGAGATCCGCGCGGGCAGGGTGGGGTCGTTCCTCGGCCTGTTCGGCGCCGAGACCACGCGTCGATTGCAGAAGGTCGCGGTGGAAGAGTCGCGCCTGCACATCCCGCTGCTCTTCTCGTTCGACGTGATCCACGGCTTGCGTACGGTGTTCCCGGTGCCGCTCGCAGAGGCGGCCAGCTGGAACACCGACATGGCCTATCAGACCGCACGCGTGGCAGCGATCGAGGCCAGCGCATACGGCATTCACTGGACGTATGCGCCGATGGTCGACATCGCGCGCGACGCACGCTGGGGTCGCGTGGTCGAAGGTGCGGGCGAAGATCCGTACTTGGGTGCGGCGTTCGCTGCTGCGCGCGTGCGCGGCTTCCAGAGCGGCGAGGTCGCGGACGGCACGCGCATCCTCGCCACCGCGAAGCACTTCATCGGGTACGGCGCGGCGGAATCTGGCCGCGATTACAACATCGCCGAGATCCCGGAGCGCACGCTGCACGAGGTGTATGCGCCGCCGTTCAGAGCGGCGATCGAAGCGGGCGTTGGCTCGATCATGACTTCGTTCAACGAAGTCGCTGGCGTGCCCATGCATGCGAACGCGGATCTCGTGCGCGACACGTTGCGTAAGTCGTGGGGCTTTAATGGCGTAGTGGTCAGCGACTACACCGGCATCAAAGAGCTGATGGTGCATGGCGTTGCCGCCGATCGTACGCGCGCCGGTGAGCTCGCGATGCGTGCGACCATCGACGTCGACATGATCAGCGCGATCTACGGCTCGGAGCTGGCCGAGTCGGTCAAGCGCGGCGTGATCCCTGTTGCGCTCGTGGACGCCGCGGTGCGGCGCGTGCTCAAGGCGAAGCAACAGCTCGGACTGTTCGACGATCCTTATCGCTTCTGCGATGCGGAGCGCGAGAAGACACGCGTGCTCACGCCGGAGTCACGGGCGCTCGCGCGCGCAGCTGCGCGTGAGTCGATCGTCTTGCTGAGGAACGAAGGCAACGTGTTGCCGCTGTCCAAGAGCGTGAGGAGCATCGCGGTTGTTGGGGCACTGGCGAAGGACAACAAATCCTCGAACGGCAGTTGGAACGGCCTCGGCATCCCCGAAGATGTGATCAATGTGTTCGACGGAATTCGCGGGGCGGTCTCGAAGGACACGCAAGTCGTGTATGCACAAGGCGCGGCGCCGAACAGCACGGATCGCGGCGGCTTCGACGAGGCCGAGCGCGCTGCACGTGACGCAGACGTCGTGATCGCTGTGCTCGGCGAGACCGCTGACATGAGTGGTGAAGCGCGCACGCGCACCGGGCTGATCTTGCCCGGCGCGCAACAGGCGTTGCTCGAGCGCTTGCAGAAGACTGGTAAGCCGATCGTGGTTGTGCTGATGAACGGGCGTCCGCTCGCGCTGAGCTGGATGGACAAGCACATCCCAGCGATCGTCGAGAGTTTCTTCCTCGGTGTGGAGACGGGACCCGGACTCGCGGATGTATTGTTCGGCGACTACAACCCGAGCGGGAAGCTGCCGATCAGCTTTCCGCGCAACATCGGTCAAACGCCGCTCTACTACGCGCAGAAGCGCACGGGCCGGCCGCCGTCGCTGCAAGATCCTTACACCTCGCGTTATGTCGATGTGTCCTGGACGCCGCTCTATCCGTTCGGACATGGCCTCAGCTACACGCAGTTCCAGTACGGCGCGCCGCAGCTGTCAGCGACAAAGATTGCGCCGCAAGGTCGGTTGACTGTCAGCATAAGTGTTAAGAACGCGGGCCAGCGTGCAGGCACCGAGGTCGTGCAGCTCTACCTGCGCGACGACGTCGGCAGCACCACGCGTCCAGTCAAACAACTTCGCGGCTTCCAACGCGTGCAGCTCCAGCCGGGCGAAAGCCGCGACCTCACGTTTACGCTCGACCAAGACGACTTCGCGTTGTTCGCAGACAGCCACGGCCGAGAGCGGGTGGTCGAAGCCGGCACGTTCACCCTGATGTTAGGCGGCAGCTCCGAAGTTGTGCAAAGCGCCAGCTTCGAAGTCACAGGCAGCACAAAGCTCAAAGGCCTAGGCCCCGCGATCCCGCGCGAGCTACGCGGCGAGCCCAAGAAGTAGCAGCATCACTTGAGGTTTTCGACGATAGCCCTGAGCGTGTCCGAGCTCTTTTTCATGATGTTCGAGATAGTGGCGTCTGCCTTGGACCTGCGCTCCATGATGATTTGCAGGCGTAGCACCTCCATTTTGCCCATCTCCGAGAGACTGTCGTTCTCCTCGAAGCGCCGCAGTCGTGTGCTCTCGGCAGACGTCAACTTTGTCAGGCACGCGATCATCGTGCAGCCCTTGGCGGCGTTGATCACCTAGACGTCCGCCATGATGTTCTCGAGATCTTCCCGGGCGCTGTGCGCAGCTTCCATCATGATGATCCACACAAGCGCTTGGATGTCGTCGATATCGGTAGTCCACTCGAGCGCCGCCGCGATTTCTCCGGCTTGCGTCGCGTCCAAGCCGCCGTCGTCGGCGTCCTGAGCGGAGACGTTGCTGGTCACGAGCAGCACTAGCCCCAGCCCAAGCAGACGCGAAGCGAGCTGTATGCGGCTGCCCTCACACCATCGAATCAGCATCATCGTGGACATTCCTACTGTTTGATCATGCGCGACCCATGATCTTTAACAGGATCACGCCATAGTCACGCATGAGCTTCCACACAGTTCGAGCTATTCTTGGCAGCTTTTTGCGAGGCGTTCGATGGAAGTGGTGGTGAGTGTGAGCTCGTGGGTGTCGCCCTCGCGCATGATCGAGAGTGCGCCGTTGGGTAGTGGGCTGAGGACTTCATCGAATGCATCGAGCGGGGGCTCTGTAGCAAATCTCAGCCGGTGAAACGGGCGGTTTGGATCGAGCTTGGCTGCTTCTTCGCTCGTCAGCACGCGCTTACTGATGAGCGCTTCGAAGTTTGCGATCGCTTCGTTGAGAGCTGTGTCGCCTGTGCAATGGCGCAGTGCGTGCCCGGCGCGTTGAAACACGACTTCGAACGGGGCGTCGACCTTGAAACGGTGCGCCGAGAGGCGGAACGTGGGCGTTTCGTATTCGAACGTCAGCACCAGGTCCGGCGCGACGGACTCTAGCTCGCCATGTAATTGTTGCGACGTTGAGGCGCGGCAAGAGGTCAAGAGCAGCAAGGCCAGTACTTGTTCGAGTTTCATCAGCGCTTCAGTGGAAAGGTCTGGCTCTGTTCAGCCAGGCTCCCGAGCATAAATGGGTCGACTCGAATGAAGCCAGAGTCTTCGATGCGACGGCGCGCAGATGACCATCAGCCGCTGAGGATCGCGTTCACTGCGGGAGCTTCGGTGTGCTCGTCGACGCGTGGTGCGTGAGCAGCTCTCCGCTGCTCGAGCTCTTGTTGGACTTGGCTGTGGCGATCGAGGGTGTATTGGCGGTAGCACCAGATTGCGCCTAGCGCTGGTAGGGCTGCGATCGGGCCGTCGAACAGGAAGTTCCAAGTGTTGAACGCGACGTTGATGGCGCCTTCGGCGCTTGCGCCAACGCCAAATGCCAGCTTGGTCCGCAGCGGCAGTAGATGGCCCACGTAGATCCTCCCGTTCTAGATCGGCGGGCAAGCTACGCGAGCCTCCGGCCGCGCGAGCTGAATGTTCCTCATGTGGGAAATCGATCCCGTGCAACAGGACTGAGTGCGCCGCTGTCAGCTGCGTAGCCTGCAGGCACAACCGTGGCTGTTCACGATCCGCTGCACGTGAAGCATGAAGCGCGTCGAAATCTGAGTTCAGAAATTTTCAGCACGTCGCTCGCGGCGCACAAGCTAGGGTGAGCGCCTATCTTCTGTCGCACACACGGTGTCGCGCCGGTCCGGTAGGGTGCTCGAGGCGGAGCGAGCAGCGACGGAGTGCTTGGTCAGAGAAGCACGCGGAGGACGTCGAGCCCTACGGACCGGCGCGGCGTTCTCTTGGAGATCTCAGCATGGGATGGATGCGCCTCGTCTTTGTTATGGTGCTCTCGCAGCTATGGCTCGCGCTCCCCAGCCACGCACAAGCGCCGCAGCCAGAAGCGGCGGATGATGCTGGCGTTGAGCTGCTGCCCGACGACGTAGTGGAACCGACGCCAGCCAAGATCGAAGAAGACGACACCATGGTCGTGACCGGCTCGCGCATCAAGCGATCCGCAGAGCTCGCGAGCTCCGCGCCCGTCGATATCCTCGACAACAAAGCGCTCGAGCGCACCGGGGCAGCCTACGCTGGCGACCTGATGATGGCGCTGACGGCGGCGCAAGGCTCGGGCTTCCAAGGCGCCGGCAATCCCAACAATCAGGGCGGCGGCGCACGCGGAACGGTCAGCGTCAACCTTCGTGGCCTCGGTGCAGGCGCCACGTTGCTGCTCTTGAACGGTCGGCGCATGACGCCGACCGCCGGCGGCTCCGACGAAACGCTCGGCGATCTGGGCATGATCCCGCTCTCGGCGATCGAACGCATCGAGGTGTTGAAGGGCGGCGGTTCGGCGATCTACGGCGCTGACGCTGTTGGCGGCGTGGTCAACATCATTACCCGCGGCAGCTGGAATGGGATGCGGCTCGAGCTGAATGGACAGAACACGACGCGGCTCGACCAAGGCGATCTCACCGCCAGCGCGGGGTTCGGCGCGAAAGGGGAACGCAGCCGGATATCGGCCGCGGTGAGCTACCTGCGCCGCGGAGAGCTGCTGGGCGACAAGCACGCGTTCTCCAAAGCCGCAGGCGTAGAGCAGAACGGCAATCCGGGGACGTTCATCGCGCCGGGCCTCGATCCGCAGAACCCCACGCGCACGCGCTTCGTGGATCCCGCCTGCAGCCGCGTACCAGGCTCGGCCGTGGTGAACAGCGTGATCAACGGCATGCCCACGGCGGATGAAACCTGCTCCTTCAGCACGGCCGCGTACGGCGCGCTCGTGGGCGCGCAGGAGCGTGCGAATGGTTTCGTCAGCGCGAGCTACGATCTGAGCGCGCACGCGACCGTATTCATGGAGTTGCTCGCGAGCCGGATGCGGCAGGACGGCACCTTCCCGCCGTCGTTCTCGATCCCGCCACCGCTCTTGAACGTGCCTGCGGACCACATCGACAATGCCTTTGGGCGCAGCGTCGGCTTCTTGGGCCGGCCGCTGGGAGCGGCATCCGGTCCACGCCGCGGCGCAGCCTCGGACGACACCTTGCGCGCTGTGGCAGGCGCGCGCGGCGACCTCACGGTGCTCGAGGGGTGGGAGTGGGAGCTCTCCGGCAGCTGGGGCATCAGCCGCTTCGGTCTGATGGCCGAAGACACGCTGCGCGCGCCGCTGCAAGCTGCGTTGAACAGCTGCTCCGACCCGAGCGATCTCACACGCTGCTTCAACCCGTTCTTCTCAGCGATCGACGGCACCGGCACGCCCAACAGCCACGTGGTGATCGATGGCTTCACCAGCATGCAGACGACCATGGCCGACTACGCGCTGCACACGTACAACGCCGGCTTGACCGGTCCGTTGTTCGCGCTGCCCGGCGGCGATCTATCGATCGCGTTTGGAGGCGAATATCGCTACGAGTGGCGCGCTTCTCGGCTCGATGATCGCTCGAACCAGCAGGAATACGCGTTCTTGCTGGGCAACTCGAACGCGCGCGCCGCGCGCAATGTGACGAGTGGTTATGCCGAGCTGCGCTGGCCGCTCTACCGCGGCGTGGAGCTGCAGACCGCGGCGCGTCTCGAACATTACTCCGACATCCAGCGCACCACACCCAGCCCGTTCGCAGGCTTGACGCTCGTGCCGGGCACGATCGGCTTCGGCAACGACGCGCCACCCTTGCTGCGCACGCTGCAGCTGACGGGCCAGATCACCTCGGCGTTTCGTGCACCCACCATGTACCAAGCGTTCCCCGGTTTTTCAGTGCGGCCATCGCTCTTGAATGTTCCGGGCTCACCGGTGCCGGTGTTTCTACCCGTGCAGCAGTTTGGCAATCCCAAGCTCGAGCCCGAGCGGGCATTGGTCGTGAGCGCGGGCATCAACTGGCAACCGATCGAGCCGCTGCGCGTGAATCTGGAGTTCTGGAACTATTCCTACGCCAAGCGCATCGCGCTCGAGTCTGCGACGCAAGCGCTCGCGAATGACAACGCGCTGCTCAGCATGGGCATGCCCGGTGACCCGCGTGTGATCCACGATCCAGCCACGGGCGCGGTCCAACAAGTGCAAGTGACACAACGCAACATCCCCGGGCGGATCGTGACCAACGGCATCGATGCGACGATCATGCTGTCACTGTCAGGAGCAAACTTCGGCGGTAGCCGCGGTGACTGGGGGACGCTCACGCTTGGTACGCAAGGCACGCTGACGCTCAACTATGACTATCCGCGCGAGCTGGCTGCGCCGCGCACGATCCCGAACGTCGCGCCGACGCGATCGCTCCCGGCGCTGCACTGCGACGCCAACAGCTGCGAGGCGCTGGGCAGCCGCAACTTCAACAACCTCGCACCACCGTTGCCGCGCTTTCGCTTCAACTTCCCGGTGTATTGGACATGGGGTCCACACACCGTCAGCGCGGTAGCTCACTATTTGAGCGGCTTGGAGAATGACAATCAGATCGACGCGAACGGCAACTTGGGTCGACTCGCGCCGCGCGTCACCTTCGACTTGCAGTACGGTGTCACGATCTCCGATTGGGTGGGCCAAGAGCTCGCGCTGCGCGTCGGGCTCTACAACCTGTTCGACACCTTTCCTCCAGAGACGCGTGACCAAGGCGGGTATGAGACACTGCTGTACGATCCGCGCGGGCGCATGTTTTACGCAAACGTCCGCGCCACTTTCTGAGGCGAGCTTATGAGATCCATTCTAACAAGTCGCGCTCATCTGACCGTGTTATGGCTCGCGCTCAACGCTCCGCATTGCCAAGACCAGAGCGGGCTGCTCGTCCCTGACCGCGGGCTCGCGCCTCAAGCCGATGCACGCGTCCTAGGGCAAGAGGGCAAGCTCGTCACGATCCCCTATGCAGGCGAGCCCATCGCGCTCACGCTGGATGCGAGCCACTCCAGCGATCCCGATGGCCAGATCACGCGCTTCCGCTGGCTCTCCGGCACGCGCGCGCCTGCCGCTGGCAGCGGCGCTTCCCATAGATCTGTGCCGGCGGGTGCCGAGTCCGATTGGCCGGATGACGTCGAAAAACCTGAGCTGACTCTGGGTGAAGGAACATACGCCTTCAGCCTCTGGGTCAGCGATGATCAGGGCATGGTCAGCGCGCCGGACCTGCTGCAGGTGGTGATCGCACCGGCGCTCGACGCTGCCGCGCAGAGCTGCGTGGACGCGGCCCCGGACAGCGCCGAGTCGGCTTGCGCGCGCTGCGTCTGCAGCAGCGACGACAGCTGCCGCGCCGCTGCGAGCGGCTGCGATGCAGCGTGCTGGGGGCTCAGCGTATGCCTCGCACAACACTGCCCAGAGTTCCGCGCCGGCGACGACCCGAGTTGCGTAACCAGCCAGTGCGCGATGTTTCTACCAGCGAGCCCCGAGGTCAGCACGCTCTCCCCATGCGTGCGGAGCTGCGAGCCCAGCTGCGTCAGCTCACCCTAGTCGCCGCTCGCAGGCCCGCGGCGGCGAGCGCAGCTGCATCCGTTTACCCCAATCGCCGCTCACAGCGGCCGTCACGGTGAGCCCGGGGCGGCAGCCCCCTAGTTCGCCGCTCGCAGCGTCCGCCACGACGAGCCAGCTGCATCAGTTCACCCTGGTCGCCGCTTGCAGCGTCCGCTACGGCGCGCCCAGCTGCGTCAGCTCACCCTAGTCGCCGCTCTTAGCGGCCGCGCTGTCTGATCGGCGGCGCGCCGAATCTGATCGAGCAAGAAGCGCGTGCCGGCATCGGGCTGTGCGCGGTGAGCGGCGAAGATCGCGATCGGCTCGAGCCGAAACGGCAGCGCATGCACGCGCAGCCCCAGCGGCCGCGCTTGGCGGCGAGCGATGCACTCCGGGACGATCGTCACGGCGTCGCTTTCGGCCACGATTGAGAGCGCGAGCGAGAAGCGCGGCACCGAAGCGACGACCCGCGGCATGCTCGCGGCGGCTTCCAGCGGAATAAAGGCCGGGACGCGGAAGTCGCCTAGCACAGAGACCTGCACCTGTGACAGCTCAGCGAGGCCCTCTGGCTTGAGCGTACGGCGCAGCAGAGGATGATCGCGCCGCGCGACGACGCAGTAGCGATCCTCGAACAGCGGTGTGAGTGCTAGCCCGTCCTGCGCCGCACCGAAGCGGCCGATCGCGAGATCGAGCTCATCGCGGAGCAGCGCACGTTGCGCATCCGCGCCGAGCCACTGGTTGAACGACAAGCGCGCACGCGGCGCACACGACGCGAAGCTGGTGATCAGACTCGGGCCAAGCAACGCCGCCAAATAGTCAGGAACGCCGATCCGAAAGCTGCGCGTGGTCTCGGCGGGCTCGAAGTGCGCAGGTAGACCCATCGCGTCTTGCATCGCACAGAGCAGCGCTTCGATGCGTGGCCCGAGCTCGAGCGCGTGACGGGTCGGCTCCAATCCGTACGCTTTGCGCACGAACAACGGATCGCCGAACAGCTCGCGTAGCCGCGCCAGCGCATGACTTACAGCCGACTGGCTCAAGCCCAAACGTTGCGCCGCGAGCGTGACGCGGCGCTGACGCAACAGCTCCTGCAACACGAGCAACAGCGACCCGTCGAGCTGTTTGATTTTAGCGGCGTCGATCTCAGCCATGTGTATACGTCACTGTATATCGCAGCCCGCCAGCGCCCGAAACTTGCGGTCGCTAGATATCTGATATCGAAAACTTTCAGCGCTCGCACGATCGCGCTCGCTTACTACTAGCGACAGTAAGGAGAGCAGATGCGCGCGGTGATGCTGAAAGACTACGGTTCGTTCGACCAACTGGTGATGGCTGACGTGCCGCGACCAGTACCCGCGGCGGACGAGGTGCTGGTCAAGGTGGCGTATGCGGGGTTGCGTTGGGGCGACGTGATGCAATGCAATGGCTTCCCGAGTCGAGTGCGCCCCACGCCGTTCGTAGCCGGACAGGAGGCTGCTGGCGTGGTGGAAGCGGTCGGCTCTGCGGTACGGGACGTCGCGCCCGGCGCGCGCGTGGTCGCGCTCACTATGAGCGGCGCGTGGGCGGAATATGTATGTGTGCCAGCAGCGCGGCTGGTTCAGCTTCCGGACCGTGTTTCTCTGGCACAAGCGCTGATTTATCCGGTCAATCTGCTCACCGCGTACTACGCGGTCATGGTCTGGGCCAAGGTGCAACCTGGGGAGCGTGTGCTGCTCCATGCCGCTGCCGGCGGCGTCGGCTTGCTCACCTTGCAGATCATCAAGCGCAAGCTGCGCGACGTGCAGGTCGTCGCGCTCGCTAGCAGCGAAGACAAGCTCCAGCTCGCTCGCGAGCACGGCGCCGACTACGCCATCAACTATAAGACCCATGACTACGTCGCTGAGATCAACCGGATATTTGGCCCGAAAGCGACCGGCTTCATGACAGGCGGCGAGCGCGGCGGCGGCGTAGATGTGTCACTCAATGGCGTGTCAGGGTCGACGCTGCAGACTGATCCGCAAGTCATCCGCAAGCGCGGCCGCTGGGTAATCTACGGCTGGGCCGGTGGTCGAGGCGAGCTCAACACGGCCTCGTTCGGATACGACGGCATCACCATCATGCCGTTCTCGAGCATCGCGTGGATGGGCACACCGGAGCACGAAGCTGGGCAGCGCTTCGTGCGCGCATGGCTCGAGGAAGAGCCGCTTTTGGAGCCGTCCGTGTACTCGCTCTCACAGGCCTCCGAGGCGATGCGCGCGTTATCAGGCGGTGCGACGCGCGGAAAAGTCGTCTTACACATCGGAGATGCACCATGCAGCTGATCGATCTCACACGTACGCTCGACTCCAACGACTATGCGCGACTGCCCGACGCTGTCAAACCTTCTTCGAGCGTGCTCGTCCCACGCATCGAGTACTACGCGCCCACGGACAAAGGCGCAGAGATGATGTGTCAGCTGTTCGGCTGTCAGCGCGAGCATCTGCCGGACGGTGAAGGGTGGGGCGAAGAGCGCGTCGCGATCAACTCTCACATCGGCACGCATGTCGATGCACCACTGCACTACGGCTCGCACTGCGAAGGCAAGCCCGCCCGAACCATCGAGCGCATCGATCTGAGCGAGCTGTATTGCGACGGACTCGTGCTGGATCTTCGCGAGCTGGCCACGAAGAATCAGGCCATCGAAGTCTCGGCACTGCAGGCTGCGCTCGCCGCCAACGGCGGCAAGCCCACAGCCGGCTGCGCGATCCTCTTGCGCACGGGCCAAGAACAATACGACCTCAGCGATCCTCGCTGGTACGAGTATCCCGGCATGAGCCGCGCGGGCACGCTGTACCTGGCAGAGCTCGGCGCCAAGGTCTTGGGCACGGACGCTGTCGGTTGGGATCGTCCGTTCGGCGTGATGCGCCGAGCCTTCCGCGAGACCGGCGACCCCAAACAAATCTGGGATGGCCACTTCGCGGGCCGCGAACGCGAAGTCTTCATCGTCCAACAACTCACCAACCTCAAAAGCCTGCCGCCGCACAGCTTCAAAGTCGGCTTCTTCCCGATCAAGCTCGCACACTGCAGCGCCGCCCCCGCGCGCGCTGTAGCGTTCGTATCTACCTGAACCCCAAAGGCAAGCGCGCGCTTAGCGCGCACGGGGGTCCTCAACTCCCGGCGCGCTAAGCGCGCCATGATCAATCATCAATCGAGTGAGATGCGCGCGCAGATGCCAGCGATGCAGCTAAGCGGTGGTTCGCCTTGGAGCGGCAGGCAGCAGTCGCGGTCGGTCTGACACTTTTCGTCTTCCTTCGCGCACATGTTCATCATCGGCGCCGAGCAGCTGCCCACGGGCTCGATGTTCTCTTGCGGAGGGGGGAAGTTGCAGGTGCCGCCGCAGCAGTCGACCGCTGACTTGCAGCTGTCGCCGTCTTTCTTACACGGATCGAGCGCTGCAAACGCGCGATGATTGCCTGTTCCGAACTCTTGTCCCGGCAGATAAAAGGCGGGCGCGCTGCGATCCACGCTGTAGTCTCCGTCGGCACGAATCTCGATCGCGCTGCCCCACAGCTGACGCTGCTGCCCCAAGTTGCCGTAGTGACGGATGCTGTCGAAGAACAACCAGAAGTATCCACCCGCAGGCACCGGGGAGACTGTGGGGTAGTAATGTTTGTGGAGATCCTCCGCGCCAAACGGCACATAACCTGTGGTGTCAGAGTCTGAGTTGAGGCCCATGGCGCGCGCGAGGATCGAGGGTTTTCCGCTGGCCAAGTCGACCATGTACAGATCGCTCTCGGGCCCGAGCCCACCGGATCCCGGGATCACGCCCGCACCGTTGCCAGAGAACTGCGGATTGACGCCGCGTGCGAAGATGATCGCCTTGGAGTCAGGCAGGAAAAACGGCCAGCCGGGATAGCGATCGGTGTCGGTGAATACCACGCGATGACCGGTGAGCTTGCGCGCGCCAGGATCGAAGTCCATGACCGCGATGCCACGACCTTGCGCCACACCAAAGTCGGTGAACGCGAGCAGCGCGCCGTTCGGATCGAAGGTCGGCATCATGGCGCCTGTGACAACGCCAGAGCCCGCGAGCAATTGGCCCGTGTCAGTTTCGTAGAGGTTCGAGTCATTGACCAGGATGGCTTCCATGGGCGTGCCTTGCGGGCGCACGGGCCCTGGAGGATGCGCCGAGGCGATGTACACTTTGCCGTCCGGTGAAAGCCCGGGGAAGCCTGGCAGCGGTGCAGCTGCGAGCTGCGGAGGATTGGGTTGTGTCATCGGGGTCAGCGCGTACGACGACCCTGGATCGAACCCGGTGTGCGAGAGCAGCCGCTCGCCGTTGGCGGAAACCGTGTGGCAGCCGTAGCAGCCCGCGCCGCCGATAAACAACTCGGCGTTGCCACCCGCAGGAATGCGGAAGATGCTGCCGGCCAGCGACAGCGTCGAGACGTAGCTGTTGTAGTAGATCGAGCCTTTGATCGTGGCTTGCGCGATGTTGAAGTGCAGGACGATCGGTCCCATCACCCGACCATTGGCGCGTGCACTGAGCTCCAAGGTAAAAGGATCGTCGCGCCCTTTGGTCTGCAGCCCAGCTTTCAGCCAGACATCTTGCGGCAGCACGACCGCCGGCCCAGGTTGATTGGGCTCGGCTCGCAAGATTGATTTGAACTCAAACGTCTGCGCCTTGAGGTGCACGTAGACCACATCCGGCATGTCGCCTTGCCACATCAGCAGTGGCGCCAGCATGCCGCGCGGAAACACGGTGTTCTCGTAGGGATAGACAAAGCGCATGCCGGCAGGGTCGCCACCTGCGATCAGTGTCTGTGCTTCTTCCTGTGTCAGACCGGCGGGGTTGTCCGCGCCTGTTTGGTCGATGAACACCGGCTCCTTGGCGTCCTCTTCCATCGGCTGCGTGCTGGGAGTTTGCTGCGGAGCAACTGGCTGCGTCGGGACGATCAACCCTGGCGTCGAAGAGCTGGTCGGGCCCGCCGCGCCACCCGAGCCGCTGGCCGCTGGCTGGGCTTGCGTGGGGACGGTCGTAGCTTGGTTTGTCCTGCGACTACCGCCGCTGTCGCTGTTCGTGCCCGAGCTACACGCGCTGTTTGCCACGGACAGAAGCACCCACAGGGCCGACCACACCGATCGAGCTAGCAACTTATTCACCTCACAGCGCTCCTGCATGGCTGCTCCGCCACACAGCTTCCGTTGTAGATGCGCTCTCCCGGCAATGCTGCAGCCACACAGGCCAAACTAGGTCCACTAAGGTGCGCGAGGGGACCTCGAACGGTTACACTGTGCCGCTCGTGGCTTCGGCTACGGTGACAAACAGGCTGTGTTTACAGCGGGGCCGGTTGCGCCGTCGAGTGCGGTGCCGAATCGGACAGCTGCCAGCTGCGCAAATGTCGACGCTTCAGGTGCGCGCTGGCTAACGCGATGCGGGCGGTCGAGCGACCTGACACAACGGGTGACAGTATTGGCTAGCCAGCGAAGCCGCAGTCAAACAGTCAGTGGTCACCGCGGATGCGAACAAGCCCATTCTGAGTAGCAAGAATCACTTTGTACTCTGCACGGATTGCGCCTGTAGGTTACCGTGGCCACTCCATAACCAGTTGGCAGGAGGGACGAGATGACCTTCGCGCAGCAGCTTGGCTCGACACCCGGTGACTATCAGGAGGTGGAGATCCTGATAGTAGGCTTTGGCTTCTCAGTGATTCCGTTGCTGCGGGAGCTCGAAGCCCGCAAGCAGACGTACACTCTGATTTCTGAAGGTGACACTATCTGGCAGCAACTTGCGTCGAGAGATCGGCTCGACTTCGACATGGTCAGTAGCTTCCACGCGTCATTCTACGCGGAGGACCAAGTCAAAGCCGGAACGGTCGAGTCGTACTACGCGACGGCGCGCGACTTTTACGAATACAACCAGAAGCTGTACAGCCAGTACAAACACCGCGTGATCGAGGATCGGGTGGCCTCGGTCGAGAACCACGCGACGCACAGCTTTGTGCGTACGACGCGCGGTCGCAGCTACAAAGCGCACAAGCTGGTGTTCGCGACCGGTCTGACGCGGCCGCAGAACGAGACCATCAAGAACATCTGGCCCATGAGCGCGCCGCCGCTCAGCACGGCAGAGATCGAGTCCGACCCAGAAGCGTACTTCGCTGCAAAGAGCTTCGAGTACATCGTGATCGTGGATCTGAGGAGTGGCGAGCGCATCCCGGTTTCGGGCTTGCCGCGTGGCCAGTACGGTGGGCTCACGCTGATGTTCATGGATGGCATTCCGTACATCCGGATCTTCTCGTCTGATGGGCTGGAGAGTGGCGCAACGTTGTATGCGATCGAGCCCAGCGGTGAGGCGCGCCGCGTGCTGTCGGCGGGTCCCAACGGCGACTTCGAGCTGAATCGGTCGCCTGCGCTGATGAAGTTGCGGCTGAACGTCGACTGCTGTTCCTGACCCGTGGATCCGGGCTTGGTCCACCGTGCGCTTAGAGGCGTGTGAGCCTCTCGAACAGGATTCATCAAATGCGCGAACGGTTGGGCGGATGGCGATCGAGTTGTGTCGGGATGCTCTGGATTTCGACAGCGACGGGGATCGCAGGTGGCTGTGCAGCGCCGGAAGAGCAGGAAAGTCCGCAGATGGTTGCGCCAGGGGGCAGCGGAGGAAATGTGGCTGTTCCAGCAGCGAGCGGCAGCAGTGCGCAGGCGAGCGGCTCAGCCGGTTCACGCGCGGGCGCTAGCGCGCCGGTGTCCAGCGCCACGGCGGGACGTAGCGCCGCTGGTTCCGGTGCGCAGGCGCAGACAGGCACTGCCGGTTTAGGCGCAGCCGGCAGCGCTGGAGCGGCAACTGCGATCGTTGCCGGTGCGGGTGGGGCGGCGGGCAACAGCGCTGCTGCAGCGGGCGCCATGGCCGCCACTGCGGGGACGGGTGCAGCTGGTAGCGGCAGCGCAGGCTCAGACGCGATGGTGCCGGCAGGCAGCAACAACTTCGTGTCTGTGTGTGCTGGCGGCGAAGTGGGGATGGACAGCGATGCCGCGAAAGCCACGCTGCGCGACCTCGACATCATGCGCGAGTACTCCGGCGTAAAGATGCTTATCCGCTCGCCGAATGCAGTCCTCAGCTTCAAGACGACGCTGCAAGTGCCCAAACCACCGACGCAGCGCCAGACGTTGTTCATCTGGCCGGGTCTGCAGTCGCGCGATGGTGCAGCTGATCCGAACCGCGTCGGTAACGGCGTCCTGCAGCCAGTACTCACCTGGGGCGCCTCATGCGCACCCCAGAGGCCGTCCGACCCGTACGCGGGCTGGTGGATCGCAGGCATGTACGTGAAGTTTGGTTGTGAAGGTGGCGACTACCTCACCACTGAGCTGGGCGACCTGCTCGAGATCGATATGTTCCAGAAAGATGACAAGTGGGAGACGACGATCAGGAATGTCATGCAGGACAAAACAGTCGACTTCACGATGGACCTACAAGGCCAGGTTCAGAACGAAGTGATGTGGCTGACAGAAGTGCCTGACGGCTCATCGATTAGGCCCGTCGACGACGTGATCTGGACGCAAAACGTACTGACATTCAAAGAGCCAGAAGAAACCTGTCAGCCCAACCGTATAGGCTCGAACGACTACTTCTCGGCACCAACACTATCGCCAGACGGCCTACACTGCTGCTGGGACAAAATAATCATGCGCGCCGAACGCTAACAAACCGCGACTGTGCTCTCGCCATATCTGGCGGCGAGAGTTGAGCGTGGGCGCGTATGAGCTGGTGATGGTGTTGTGTACAGCGAGCGCTCGCGCGATTCTCGTCAGATGCTCAAACGCTCGCTGATTCATTGTATGGCAGCGTGTGCGGCTGCTGGAGTGCTGGTCGCGTGGCTGTTGCCGACGCCACGCGTCAGCGCTTGTACGTATCGGCCATCGTGCGTGCCTATAATTTTTCCTTCCGAGGGGGCGACGTTGCCCGCGAATCACACGACCATCGGCATCCGAGGTTGTGTCGACCGTTCAAGCATCGCGTTTAGCGTTGAGCGAGATGGTTCGAGCACGCCGGTCGACTTCGAGCAGGAGGCGCCCACAGCAGATTGGACCTTCATGGGCGAGGCACTGTCTGTCCCGCTTCACTGGACGAGGTTGAACCTGCGAACGCCGCTGTCCGCTGCAGACACACTCGTGCTCCGATACGAGACTGAGCGCGGCGAAGAGCTTGGCCCACGGGAGGTCGAGGTGCGCTGGCCGGTGGGTGAGGAAGAGCAACTTCCCGAAGAGCTCGGCACGCTCGACGTCAGCACACACGACGCTGTGATCACCGTGTCCGCGAATGTTTCATGCTCGCGCGACATGCGCTCGCGCTACGCGGACGTCACGTTGCAACCCACAGAAGAAGCGAGAGCGTGGCTCCCGAGGATTCGCTACGAGCTGCGCGTCGACGAGATCCCCTGGATGTTCTTCGACTCGCTGCAAGACCAACACACCACAGGCACCTGGCATAGCTCGCTTGGACCTGGGAAGGACCGTGTGATCTTGGGCTGCGAGGTCGACCCTCATCGGCCGGTGATCCATGACGGGTACGTCATGCCGCAGGCGCTCGAGCCGGGTTCGCATCGGGTGCGCATGGTCGGCTTCTTAGCGAGCGGCGTTGAGCTGAGCAGCCAAGAAGTCGTCGTCGATCTGCAGTGCGCTCCGGACTCGGCACGCGCGCTCAAGGCAGAGCTCGATGCTTACAAGGAGAGCAGGATCGGCTCCCAAAGCAGCCCAGTCGCCGCTGACTGCGGCGACGAAGGATGCACCGTGGCTGCGCTGGGCGGCCGGCAGGCGAGCGTATGGCCCGCTCTAGTGCTCGCTGGGTTGTGCCTGACTCGCTTCGCCCAGCGGTACCGTGCGCGCTCGAGAGAAGAGTGAGTCGTCCCGTCGGCCTTTCGGACACGCTTTCGGTCCGAGCGCATCAGGTGTCCCGCCGCAGCCGAGCTTCGCGAGCCGCACCGCCATATTCGGCCTCTGAGCCCCGCGGCTTCGACCCGTAAACAGAGCTGTGCTCTGCTGCGATTTGGTAGGCTCCCGCGCATGCGGATCTCCTGCCTTTTCGCGCTTTGCTTTCTGCTGCTGCCGCCCGTCGTGCACGCCGACAACAGCCCGGAGCGAGCACTGCGAGATTTCAAGACGTACGTCTTGCCCAAGATCTCTTACGCATGCGCCATCGACTTTTCGGCAGAATACGATGGCGAGTCGATGCGCAAGCACGACGAGTACATCGCGCACGATCAATCGTCAGGTGATGACGAGTGCAACGAGCCATTTCGCTACCTATGGTTCGTGTGCCAAACAGCACCGGGTATTCATGCGGTGAAAAAGGCTGGTGTGAAGGGCGTGTTGTGCAAGGGAACATCGGCTTCCCACAGCACGCTTACCCTGTCGAACGGCACGCTGGTCGTAGAGCGCGCCGCCAAAGAAGAAGAACCATACGTGCGGCTGCGTAAGCGCTTCGAAGAACTGCTGAAGGTGCAGGTGGTCTTCGCAGCGAAGAGCAGCCCCAACCCTCGCTACGACCAGACCTTCAGTGACCTCACGGGTCAACCCAATCCTTCGCTCAGTAAGACTGACTACTGCGTTGTGAACAACGAGCGCCTGGAGCTGCAGCCGCTCTCCAAGCTCGAGCGCACGCGCGATGGTCAGATCAAGTGTTGGAAGGGGGGCGAGCTGATCACGAACCTGACAGTCAAAGGTGGCCGCAAGACTGGGCTCGCGACCGAGGAGCGAGGCTCGAACGGCATCGAGATCTCGAATTACAAAGATGGCCGGTTGCACGGTGAGCAGCGCGAAACGCGTGGTGGACAGCTGGTTTCTCTGACGAACTACGAGGAAGGCAAGCGCGTCTGGTGGCAGGAGACCGCGTCGAACGGACTTGTCAGCTACACACATCAGTATGCCGATGGTCAGGCAAGCGTGCGCATGACGGGCGACGGTAAGGTGTACGGCTTGAGCTGCAGACCGAGCGCGCGAGACGACAAGGCTCTACACGTCGTGTGCGGCTTCGGTGCGCCACGCACCACGCGCATCTACGATGGCACCAACAAAGTCGATCGCATCGAGACCTGGCACAATGGCGAGATCGTGGAGCGCAAAGCTGGCGACAGTGAGTATGCGGCTCGCAGCGAAGTGGCGTTCAAAGCCGGTAAAAAGCATGGTCGCGAGCGCCTCACGCGCGCCGACGGCACGGCAGACGTCGATATCGAATGGAACCAGGGCGTCAAAGAGGGGCGCGAGATCCACTACGACGACACGGGCAAGAAGAAGGTGAGCGAGCTCGTCTGGAAAGCAGGCGACAGAGTGTCGGCGACCGAGTTCTATCTGAACGGTCAGCGTCGATCGTTTCAGCAGGTCGACGGCGATCGCGGCGTCGATCAAAGCTTCTGGGACAACGGCAAGCCGCAGAGCGATGCCAAGCTGACTGCGTGTAACGGCCACGTCTATCAGCCGATCCGCGGCTTCTGCGAGCACGGTGTCAAAAGCTCCTTCCACGAAGACGGCTCCAAGCAAGAGGAGACCCAGTACAACCAGGGCAAGCGCCACGGCGAAAGCCGCACGTTCTGGCCCAACGGCAAGCCCGCAGCGGTCGAGCACTACGCCGACGACGTGCTCCAGAAAGCCAAGCGCTGGGACGAGTCGGGCAAGCTCGTCGTCGACGAGGAGTACGAAGCGGACGGCTCCCGCAAGTCGCGACAGCTGTAGCGTTTCGATGCAATCGCTGTTGCGTGGCGCTTCAGGTGGACAGCGCTACAGCGACTGAAGTTGCGTGATCTCCAGCGGTTAGCAGTTGGCGTACAGCTTGCTCCCGTGGCTTACGCAAGGCGACGTGTGTAGCTCTGGGTTAGCCGGGCTCGCGCGCGTCTCGCGAGTCGTCGTGCTTGCCATTCGCTCTGACAAGGGTCGCGGAGGAGCTATGAAATCGAAGGTTCGCTGGATCGCTTCCATCGTGGTGGGTGCCGTGCTGATCGTAGGCGCGGTGCTGACCGTCAAGTTGATGCATGGACGCGGCAGAAGGCAAGATCGTGTGGTCAAAGCCGGAGCGCTTCTCGGTGTGGTCCGGCGCGCTCACGACCGCTGGCGATGTGGTGTTCTACGGCACGCTCGAAGGCTATCTAAAAGCTGTGAGCACCAAGGACGGCAAGGAGCTGTGGAAGTTCAAGACGCCGTCAGGGATCATCGGCAACGTATTCAGCTACGAGTACGAAGGTAAGCAATACGTCGGTGTGTACTCGGGCATCGGCGGTTGGGCTGGCATCGGCATGGCTGCCGGGCTGACAGATCCCAATGCAGGCTTGGGCGCGGTCGGCGGTTACAAGGACCTCGCTAAATACACGACGCTCGGTGGCTCGCTGTTTGTGTTCGTGCTTCCGAGCGGCGCTGGCTGACGCTGCGCGCGGGCTGCTCGAGCGGGACCAACCGCTCGAGCTGGCCTGGATTCAGCGCAACGAAAACCCGTTCGATTCATGGTGCAAAGATGATTGATCTGAACCTCAGCACACTGCGCAGCGCACTGGTCGTAGGCTGCTGCATGGTCGCGCTCGTGAGCTACGGCTGTGAGCAGAAGCAACCAGACGAGCCCGCGGCTGACCTTGAAGAACCAAACAATAAGCCTGACACAACCAGCAGCCTGGCGGCGACCGCGCATAACACCGATCCAACACCGCCCACGCAGCCGCCGACACCCAGCACCGGCACACCCGCGCCATCTGCACCATCGTCAGCGAGCGAACAGCAGGTCGCCGAGCTCTCGAAGCCATCAGGCGGTCCAGAGGGCGGCGTGTACACGGTAAAAGAAGGCACGAAGGTCGATCCAAAGACGCTGATGGGTTGGAAGACCTGGCGCGCGCTCGCCTGTGATCGCTGTCACGGCGCGGAACAACAGGGCCTGGTCGGTCCGCCGCTCACAGTGTCGCTGCATCGCATCACCAAAGAACAGTTCAAGAAGACTTTGGTAGAGGGTCGAATCGAGAAGGGGATGCCGCCGTTCAACGCCAGTCCGATGGTGATGGACAACTTAGAGAACCTGTACGCCTACTTGAAAGGGCGAGCCGATGCGCAGATCCAACCTGGACGTCTCTCTCCGCTCGAAGCTACGAACAGCCTTTAGCTTCCTCGTCCTGCTCGTGGTCGTGACCATTGCGGTCGTGACTTACGCGCAGCCTGCTGAGAAGCGCGCGCTGCGCGTCTGCGCCGACCCTAACAACTTGCCGCAGTCCGACGAGAGCGGTGCAGGCTACGAAAACAAGCTCGCCCAAGCGCTCGCACGCGATCTCGGCAAACCACTCGAGTACACGTTCTTCCCACAGCGTATGGGCTTCGTCCGCAACACGCTGAAACACCGCGACGAGAAGACGGGTGAGTTCGCGTGCGATCTGATCCTGGGCGTTCCGATAGGCTTCGATCCGGCCGCGACCACGCACGCGTACATGCGCTCGACCTGGGCGATGATCGTGCCTGCCCGCGCAAAGCTCGGCAGCTTGCGCGAGCCGAGCGATCTGCTCGCGCTGCCGAAAGAGCGCCGCGAGCAGCTGCGCTTCGGCGTGTTCTCGAAGTCGCCAGGCACAGATTGGTTGCTAAAGAACGGCCTGATCGAGCGCGCGAAGTTCTATGCGCCGCAGAGTGGCGATGTGACAGAACATCCTGCGAGCATCGTAGAGCGCGACCTGACGAGCTCGGAGATCGACGTCGCGATCGTATGGGGCCCCGTCGCGGGTTTTCTCGCGAGCCGGCACACCGGCAAAGACACTTGGAAAGCCGTGCCTTTCAAGCCCGATCCGCAGATCCGCTTCGACTATGAGATCGCGATGGGCGTGCGCTTCGATGACAAGGAATGGAAAGCGACGTTAGACCGTTGGATCGCAGAACACCACCCCGAGTCGTGGACAAGAACGCGGCGATCCAGCGCCATGCATGCAAAGACTGCGGCGTTCACATGTTCGGCCGGATCGAAAACACGAAGCACGCGTTCTACGGGCTCGACTTCATCCACACAGAACTGTCACCTCAGGCGGGGTGGGCAGCGCCGGGCTTTGCCGCATTTGTGTCCTCGATCATCGAATCCGGCGCTGACCCCAAGAACATGGACAGCGTCCGCAGCCATCTGCGGCAGGTTGGGCTCGAACCCTACGATTGCTTGTCCCCTGCATTGATGGACGCGCTCTCGTCAAACGCAGCGAAGCTCTCCGGGGTTTTGCAGTCATAGATTGTCGCCGCCTGGTGATTGTAGGTGTTCGGAGCTGTTCGAGATCGAAGCCTGCAATCACTGCGTGCGGTCACCATTGACTGGCATTCGCCATCCAAAACGCCCCAACACGAACATCGTATGTGAGCAGCTCGCGGACAGCCTAACGCCATAGTGTCTGGTAGACTGTCGCGTCATGCGCATGCTTACGTTGCTCGAACCGAGCGCGGATGTACGCGAGCGCTTCTTGTCCGGGCAGACCAAAGACCACGAGTCGCCGCGCGATCTAATCGCGCGTTGGGAGCGCGTGCGCGCGCGCGGGCTCTTGCCTGATCGCACGGATGCCGCAGGCGTGGACGCGCTACAGCTGACTGAGCGTCGCGAGCGACTAGCCAATATCCTACGTGGGCACGCCTCCCTGTTCGAGCCGCTGGTTCGGGACCTGGAGTCGCGTGCGCTCGTGGCGGTGGTCGCGGACCACGAGGGCGTGGTGTTGTATCGCCACGGCCGTGAGGTGATTGAGCAGGCGGCTGTGCTCGACCAGCTCGCTGAAGGGTCGCGCTGGAGCGAGGATGTGCGGGGCACCAACGCGGTGGGCACATCGCTCGTGGAGCGCCGCCCGATCGGCGTGCTCGGCGGGGCGCACTTCGATCGCGCGAGCTCAGGCATCTTTTGCTACGCCTCGCCTGTTTTCGACCCCCACGGCGAGCTGATCTGTACGTTGGATGTCAGCGGGCCGATGTCGCGCCATGAAGCCGCGTTCGGCACTGCGATCTGTGCGGCGTCCTCTGCGGTCGAGCTGATGCTGCGCACGCAGCTGTTCGACGCTGCGGTCGTCGGCGGGCTGCCGACGCTCGCTCGTGTCATCGAGCATCTGCGCGAGCCCGCTTTTGTGATCGACGTGCGGGGTCAGATCTTATGCGGCAACGCGTGCGCGAGCGATGTGCTCGATGACCTCGGACCGATCCACAACGGGCGCCTGTGTTTCCCCCCCGCCGTTGCGCGTGCGCAGCGACCGTATCTGGCTCGCGGAGCAGCTGTTGGCGGCGCAAGGCACGGGCTTTACGCTGAGCAGCTGTGCCAAAGGCTACATCGAAGGGCACGTCTGGCCTGGCAACGTGCGCGAGCTAAAAAGCGCGCTCTTGCAGGCGAGCGCGTTCGCATGTGAAGAACAGATCGAGCGCGCGCATTTCTCGCAGCCGCTGTTGTGCGAAGTGGGCAGCGCTCCCAAGCCGTCGCGCAGCAGCACACAACAGGAGGTGCGCCCGCGCGAGCTGCTCCTGCGCGACGCTGTCGACGACGCGCTGCGCATGACCAACGGCAATCTCAGCGAAGCGGCCAGGCGTCTGGGCATGGCGCGCAGCACGCTCTACCGCATTCTGCACCGCGAGCCGCGACACGGCGCGAGCGACTAGACACGCGCGTCTAAGGCTTGGCGAGCGGCGCCGAGCTTGCCGAAGATGGACGGCGCACCTGCGAAAAACCACAGCGCGACGAGGGGATCCATGATCGCACAGCCGAGCGACGACATGGCATCCCAGTGCCAGAGCGTGTTGCCATAGAGATGATGCAGCACGTCCCAGCATCCGTGCATCAGCCAAGCCACGCCGGTCGCTGTGTATGATCGCTGTGCGTAATAGGCCGGCACCGACGCGACGACCATGTACACAAATTCCCAGGCGCCGAAGCCTCCATTCAAATAGAGGCCTGTGAAGCCCGCTGCCGACACGGCGCTCCACCGCATGCGCGTCGCGTCCGGTAAGCGCGACAGGATCACGATGACTAGCAGCGTGGGAATGAGCGGCAGAAGTAGCGCAGGCAGTGTCACGACTCGAGCAGCAGTGTCCATGTGAGATCTCCTTACGTTCAAGTTGGAGAACCTCGAGCGCCACGGCCATACAGCCCTGAGCCAAACAGCGCTGCAATTCAGACATACATGCGCGACACACCATCATCGGGACGTTGTGTTGCTACAGCTGCATGTTCTACCGAGCGCCGTCTTCCGAAGCGCAAGAAACCGCGCCATAGAACGCGTGCGCGCACACGCTGTGGGCGAGCCACGGCTGTGTGCGCTTGAGGCTCACTCATTGCGCGGCCGGATCACGTGGGTGAGCTATTTGGCGTTGGCATGTCCGTTAGCGCGCTTTCGTTATAGTGGCGACCAGTACTAAGATCGCTGAGGACGCCGCCAATAGCTGCGACAGTCCAACTAGGTCAGCGATCCGGTGTCGACCACAGAACAAGACAACTCTGACACCACGCGTAACAGCTTCTCCGATCGCTACGCGCTGCGCGGCCTGCTCGGCCAGGGCGGCATGGCGAAGGTGTTCCGCGCCTTTGATCGCGTGCGCCAGCACGAGGTTGCGCTCAAGCAGCTGACCGTAGCTGCCCAGACCTCCGAACGCTCGAGTGTCGCTGGGCTGTTCGAACGCGAGTTTCGGACGTTGGCTCAGCTGCGCCATCCGAACGTGATCGAAGTCTATGACTACTACGTGCCGACAGACGCCGGCCCGTTCTACACAATGGAGTTGCTGGACGGTGGCGAGCTGCTCGAGCGCACGCCGATGCCATGGCGCGACGCTTGCGCCGTGATGGCGGACATCTGTTCTTCGTTGGGGCTGTTGCACTCTCGCGGCCTACTGCACCGCGACATCAGTCCGCGCAATGTGCATCAGACACTGACAGGTCGAGCCAAGCTGCTCGACTTTGGTGCGATGGGCCCGATGAGCCGCGGCGGCGCGCAGGTCGTTGGGACGCCAGCGTTCTGCGCGCCTGAGACCTTGCACAAGCTCGCGCTCGACGCGCGCACGGATCTCTATTCGCTGGGTGTCACGCTCTACTACGTGCTGACAAACGGTCTGCCGTATCCTGGCCGAACATTCGCGGACATGTTGCTGGCTTGGACGACGAAGGTGACACCCCCTTCGGCGCTGAAGCCGGAGTTGCCAGCGGCGTTGGACGACCTGGTGTTGCAGCTCATCCATCCAGAGCCGGAGCTGCGTCCTGCCAGCGCGTACGTCGTGATGCAGCGCCTGCAGGCGATCGCGGGGCTCACTGCACGCGAAGCGGAGACGGTACAACAAGCGTATCTGGTCACACCGAGTCTGGTCGGACGGACCGAGCTGCTCGATCAGCTGCGCAAGCAGCTCATGAACGCGCGCTTGCACCGCGGTTCGGGCGCGCTGATCGAAGGCGCATCGGGCAGCGGACGTTCGCGCTTACTCGATGCTTGTGCGCTCGAGGCCAAGACCTTGGGCTTCCACGTGCTGCGTGCGACCTGCAGCGCGTCGGGCCAAGTCTTCGGCGTGGCGCAGGCGCTCGTGCAGCATCTCTTGGAAGCGTGGCCCAGCGCCGCCAAAGAGCCGGATGCCGCCGGTCTGTTCGAGTCGCCGGTGAGCGCGGATCAGCCACCCGTATTCAAGACATTCGGCGCGCCTGGGATCGACCCAACGAGCGTGCAGCGAGCGTTTTGTCAGTTGCTCTTGCGGGTGAGCCGAACGCGCCCGATGCTGCTCGCGGTCGACGACATCCAGCGCATCGATCCGCCCTCCGCTGCGGTGCTCGCTGCGCTCTTGGACAATGTAGAAGCGCATTTGTTCGTCGCGCTGACCAGCGATCGCGCCGCGCCGCAGCACGAGGCCCAAGGCGCGCTCTATCGCCGCTGTGAGCTGCTCGAGCCTGCGCCCTTGACGTACGCGGAAACGCAGCAGCTGTTGGCGTCGTTGTTCGGCGACGTGCTTCACCTGGCGGCGTTGACTGAGGAGATCTACAAGCTGGCCGCGGGCAATCCTCGGATGAGCGTGGATCTAGCGCAGCATCTGTTAGATCGCGGCGTCGTCCGCTACGACTCGGGCATATGGATACTGCCCTCGGCGCTGTCCGCGGAGGACCTCCCGCGCGATGTGAGCGCCGCCCTGCAAGCACGGAGCGAGCGCTTGTCACCGGATGCCCGTTGGCTCGCTGAAGCGCACGCGCTCGCGTACTTCGAGACCCTGCGCGATCAGGACTATCACGCGCTGCGGCCCGACCTGAGCTCGGCGCAAGTCGAACAAGCTCTGGCCCAGCTGCTCGCGATGCAAATCGTCGTGCGCGATGGACAGCGCTACAGCTTGGCCAATCGCGTGTGGAGCAGCGCGCTCACCGAGCACCTCACCGGGGACGAGCGTGCGGCGCGTCATCGCGCGCTCAAGACGCTCTACGCGGGCAAGGTGGGCTCGGCCGAGAGGCATCACACATTCTCTGCTGGCTTAGACGAAGAAGGCCTCGATCGGCTGATCGAGCTACACGGCACGATCGACGTCAAGACCCAGCTCGATCTGCGAACGCTAGTCGATGAGCAGACGCCAAGGGTGATGTGGATCTACGAGCCAGCGATCGCTACGGCGAGCCGGCTCGGTCGCAGTCGCAAGTTGATCAATGAGCTGCGCCGTTGGTGGATGGCAGGCTCGATCATGCAGGAGTGGGCGGTCTACACAGACTCGTGCAGGCTGTGGTTCGAGCAACTCGCACATGACTCCGGCCTCACTTTATACAACGAGGACACGCAGTCGGCCCCCGAGGAACGCCTCACGCGCGCGCTCCAGACGGCTTATCAACGCTACATGGCGACGCCGGAAGCCGAGCGTGTGTACGCTGTGGACGAGGCGATTCGCTTGTTGGCGGAGTACGTCGTGTACAGCATCGCGCTCGGCAGCCGCGCCTGCGACGTGTGTGTCTTGCGTGACCTGCCAGCCGTCATGAAGCCGTTTGCGGTGTTGTCACCGGTGCTGGATGCGATCTGGAACAACGCTGTCGCGACATACGCATCTGTATTCGAGTGCGACTACGAGACCGCACACGCGCGCTGGGTCGACGTGTTGGCCAAGCTCGACGCCGTCAGCGGCGGAGAGATGCAGCACATCGAACCGATCCGCAACGCTGTGGTGTACGCATTGTCACTCTCGGAGGTGCAGCTCGGGCTCGCATCGGCCGACGAGCTCGTGGCGCGTCTAGACCACGACCCGTACCAGAGTGTCGCTGCGCTCACGTTGCGCAGGGTCGTTCGGCTCCAACAAGGTGATTATCGCGGCGCAGACAGCTATCGCAAGCGCGCGGAGCTGCTCGCGCTCGAGCTGCGCTGGCCGCAGATGTTCAAGAGCACGCTGCTCGCCGAGGCCTGGACCTACGCTCAGGTCGAGGACCTGGCTGGTTTGCGTGAAGTGATCGAGCAGTTGCGTGTGCTGGCGAGCCACTTTCCTGGCTGGTCGCTCGTCGCGGGCTGCGTGGAAGCATCGTTCCATCAAGTGCGAGGCGACTTCGAAGCCGCGAAGTACAAGTACGAAGAGTGCCTGGCGCTCGCCCCCACGGACGAGCATGGCGCGTTCACGCTGGGCGCGTGGATCGCGGCACAAGGTGGCCTCGCGGAGGCGCTGTTCGCGCTCGGCCGCTTCGACGAGGCGCAACGCGCGGCGAGCACCGGTGTCGAGCTGTGTCGCGCCCGCAAGCTCTTCAGCGTCAGCTTCGATCTGGAACGCGTCTTGGCGTTGAGCGAGGGCAAGCTCGGTCGGGCAGACGCCGCCGTGGCGCGGCTCGATGCGCTGATCGCGCAGCAACGAGGCCAAGGTACGACTGGACTGCGTATCGGCCTCAGTTACGAGGCGCGCGCACGGGTCGCACTGTGGATAGGCGACGCCGCGGGCTTCGAGCAGTTCGCTCACCTGACCGCGCAGGAATATCGACACGGGGCGCGTTCCCCGCTCGGCGCTCGTTACGAACGGCTGCTGAACGAAGCCAAACGCATGGGTGTGCGCGGCGGTCAAGCCTTGTCAGAGCTGGTCGGCTCGTCGGTGCTCTCCAGCCATATGCTGATGACACAAGACTTGCTGACCATCGTCGCGCGCAACATGACCGGCAAATCGGGCACGAGCGAACGGGCGGAGGCTGCGCTCACGCTGTTGTGTGCGTCGCGCAACGCGACTGCGGGTCATTTGTTCTTGTGCTGCGACTCCGGGCTCGTGCTCAGTGCGTCGCACGGCCGCACGGCCGATGATTCGTTGACGAACGCCGCGTTGAGCTTTCTCGAAGCGGGCAGCGCGCGCACCGAAGCGATCTCCGACATGGTGACGGGCGAGCTCACCGAGGCTCCCGCAGCGACGATCTTCCAGTGTCATGGCATTCGCTACGAGCTCCTGCTGCTGAGCTGCCTGGTCGACGGCAAGAACACGCCGGTCGCGGTCGCGGCCATGCCCGTGAGCGATGCGGTGCCTGACAGCTTGAAGCAAGCGCAGCTGATGCAAGTGCTAGCGGGCCACCTGCAAGCCGACGCTTAGCCAGCCCACCCGAGGTGAGCGCGACAAACCAAGTGATTCGTTCGGGCGTTCGATCTTGCGCGGTGTAGAGTTGGCTTGCACCCATGCCTGAAACCTCTCAAAAACTTGTCATCGCGAGCCAGCTCGATGCAGCCGTCAATGAGCGGCTGCGCGCGCACCCCGCGCAGCCCACTTTGATAGATGTGCCTAGCGTGCGTCCCTGGGAGGTCGCGGAGCGGGCTGATGTGCTGCTGGTGCGGCCGGCTCCAGCTTGGCTGGGGCATGGGCGCAGCGCGGCGCCGACGGGCTGGCCGGGGCGTCTGAAGTGGGTGTTTAGCTCGACGACGGGCGTCGATTTCTATCCCGACTGGATGACCGGCGGCAGCACGCCGCTGTGCTGCGCGCGTGGCGTGGCATCGGAAGAGATCGCGGAATACGTGATCGCTGCGATCCTGTCGCAGGCCAAGAACCTAGACACCATCCGCGTGCGCTCGCTTGCCGACTGGAAGCCGACCGCTCTCGGGCGCGTGCAAGGAAGCACCATCGGCATCGTTGGGCTGGGTTCGATCGGCACTGCGGTGGCGAAGCGCGCGCTCGGACTGGGGGCGCGTGTGATCGCCGTGCGGAGGCAACGCCTGCCGAGCCCCGTTGCAGGCGTCGAGCTGTTTGACAGTCTGGTCGACCTGATCGGCGAGGCCGATCACATTGTATTGGCCATTCCCGCGACTCGCCTCACATATTCGATGTTCGACAGCAAGCTGCTCGCGAGCATCAAGCCTGGTGCGCATCTGATCAATGTGGCGCGCGGGACAGTCTTGGATCAACCGGCGCTCATGAACGCGCTCGATCAAGAGATGCTTGCGTATGCGACGCTGGATGTGACCGATCCCGAGCCTATGCCTGAGGGCCACCCGATCTACTCGCATCCGCGGATCCGGCTCACACCGCACGTCGCATCGATCTATCCCGAGCTCGACGAGGCCTTGTACGAGAAGATTGCCAGCAACCTAGATCGGTTCCTGCGCGGTGAGCCGCTCCAGGACATGGTGGATCCAGTCGCCGGCTACTGAGTCGTAGGCGAGGTGATCGAGCAGCTGCGCGTGCCTAGCGAGCCACTTCCCTGGTTGGTCGCTCGTGGCGAGCTGCGTGCAAGCATCGTTTCATCAAGTGCGCGGCGACTTCGAAGCCGCGAAGCAGCCGACGCTTAGCGTGGCTCGAGCCACGCAGCTAGCGGGGAGCCTTGACGTGCGAGCTCGTCCAGCGCGATCTCAGCGATCACGTGCGCGCCTTTGTCTTGTAGGTGCGTATCGTCGGCGTTGCCGCTCGGGTAGTTAGGAAACTCGCCGGGGCCGAGGTTCATGAACAACTTGCTCGCGGCGCTCTGTCCGATGTCTTCGAGGTGCGCGCGCGTGAGCGCTGTCATGTCGACCAGGCTGAGTTGACGCATCTGCGCGAGCTGCCGCACTGCTTCCGGATAGTCGCCGTGTGTGTCGCTGAGCTTGCCCGAGCTCCACTTGTTGCGCTCGATCGGCGTCAGCAGGATCGGCGTCGCTTTCGCCGCGAGCGTGTCGTCGATGTACATGGAGAGGTGCTCTTGGTAGCTGCCGAACGGTTCGGTGTAACGCGCGGGATCGTCGCGCTTCTCGTCGTTGTGCCCAAACTGGATCAGCACGAAGTCGCCTTGCTGCAACGTCGTGCGGATCGGTGTCCAGGCGCCTTCGTCGAAGAAGCTCTTGGAGCTGCGACCGGACAGCGCTTTGTCTTGCACTTTAGCGCACTCTGCTCGGAAGTACTGCTGCAGCGGCTGGGCCCAGCCCATGCGTGGATAGAGATCTGCTTCGTAGACTGACGCGGTGGAGTCACCGATGACGTAGATGACTGGCACCGGCCGGTTGTCGCAGGCGGCAGCCGCGGCACTGCCAGCGGATGGCTGTCCGCCGCTGCCAGCTGCGGATGAAGATTGCGTGGGGGCAGCAGCGTCAGCCCCTCCACGGCCGCTGTCGGAGCGGACAGCTGCAGTCATCATGCCCACTGCGCCAGCAGCAGCCATCGCCGTGCCTCCCACTGGGAAGGATGGAGCGCGCCCGGCGACTGCAACTGACCCCGCTCCCGCGCCGGCACTCGAGCTCGGTGCCAGCATGCCAGCTGCCGCAACGCCAGACATGCTTGTGTCCACCGTCTGCACGACAGGTTCTGTCGCCCCCCTTAGCGACATGTCGCCGCCGCTGCAAGCGGCAAGGAGCGCGATCGACAATGCCGCGCGGAATCCACGCACACGGTTCTCTGTCACTCTGCTGGCTCGCCTCATCGCGCGCGACAGTGCGCTAGCCTCTGCGAGCGGGTCAACATCCGAGAGCGGAGGCATACGACTTCGACCCGCAAGACTTGCGCAGCGCACGGCGGCAGTGCGTAAACTGTCGAAACCAAGCATCCAACAGTCAGATCCAATCGCGGTGGATGTGTTAACGATGTCGTTAGAGGCCGTACCAAAGTGACGCGTCTGTGGCGATCTCGCATTTGGGACATTGCCGCGGTGATACGCTCCATCCACGCGGCTCGAGTACCGGGCCGCTGACAGCGAGGGGTGATGAGTATGCTCCAGTCAAAGCTACTGGTGGGCGTCACGTTGTTCTATGCGGGCTGTGCGCTCGATACTTACAGCGCAGACCCAGCAGCACCAGAGGTCGCACGCCTTCAGAGCGCTATCGGTGACGAAGAGAAGAACGATTTTCGCAACCGTAAGACTGACAAGAAGACTTTCGCTAAGCGCAAAGAGGACTGCTCGAACGATCCGCGTGTGGCCTTGGGCTTGGTCACACAGAACATCTGCGTAGGCGCCGACCTGTTCTTCCGTGACGCGTTCGGAGGCAACGGCCGAGCTTGCGGTACCTGTCACACCGCACAGTTCGACTTTACTATCAGTCCAGAGTTCATCGCATCGCTGGCGCCTGACGATCCACTGTTCGTCGCCGAGAACAATCCTGCACTCGCAGGGCTCGAACGTCCCGATCTGATGCGAGGTTTCGGGCTGATCCTCGAAAACGTCGACGGTGCGGAAGCGCCCACGACTAAGTTCGTGATGCGTTCTGTCCCCCACTGTTTTTCGCTAGCGACCAGTATCGCTCCGCCACCGATCAACCCGCTGACTGGCGTCGCCGCCGATGGCTCCACGCAGCCGCCGATTCAACGCACCGGATGGAGCGGCGATGGCGCCCCCAACCCGGGCGGTCTGAAGCAGTTCCAAGTCGGAGCGATCACACAGCACTACACCAAGTCGCTCGATCGAAACGTCGGCAGCGACTTCACACTGCCTAGTGATGAGGAACTCACGCGCATCGAGGACTTCTTGCGCAGCATCGGACGAAGCACCGAGGTTGCGTTGGCCAGCGTGAGCTTGAGCGACTCGGGCGCTGAGGCAGGCCGCGTTAAGTTCCTCGGCTCGCGCTGCAACGGCTGCCACTCGAACGCAGGCGCCAACGTCGCGAGCGGCACGAACTTCAACTTCGACACCGGCGTCGAGCGCGCGCGCTTGAGTGTCCTCGACAGCATGAACATCCCTCGTGACGGCGGGTTCGGAGCCGCCGCGCAGGGTGCCCCGTTCAATCATGACGCGAACGGCGACGGAACCTTGGACTCATTTGGCGACGGTAGGTTCAACACACCACCGCTGATCGAAGCCGCGGACACTGCGCCGTTTTTCCACGAGAACGGCGCAGCCACCATCGAAGACGCGACCCGCTTCTACACCACGGACGCGTTCAAAAACTCGCTCGCCGGTGGGGGCAACGCGATCGCGCTCACGGAGCAAGAGATCACTGACATCGGCAAGTTTCTGCGGGTAATGAACGCGAGCCTCAATCTCAAGCTCGCCGCCATACGCCTGGACGCGATGGTGAAGATCGCGGCCGAGTACAAGAACCACTTCAAGGGTTTGCAGTTCGGATTGTTAGATGCTGCGCGCGCGGAGCTGCTCGATGCGCTCAACGAGCTCAGCGAGGTGATGATCTTGCCGGCGGTTCAGACACATCTCGGTACAGCGAACCAGGCCATCACCACTGCCTTCTCGAACACGAGCGCCAAAGATCGCGAGGATGCGGCGGCGCTCGCGCTCGCAGAAGTCGAAGCAGCCGCAGCCGGTCTAGGCACCGGCACCGGCCTCAATTTCCCGATCGGGCAAGGCTCTTTGATGTTCTAACAATCAGGTGGGGCTGCAGGCGGCAGCCCCTGACTGGTCAAACAGTTTGCACAGGTCTACGAACACGTTGGGGTGCATCGACCTTCGAGCGCATATTCGGCCGCGTCGACCACATGCCTCGCGTGGGAGAAACAGTGCAGCTCGATCGGCTAGAGATTTCCGCACAAGAGAGCGACGCAGAAGGTCGCCCAAAGCGTGTTCCGTTCCGTTTCCTTCGGCGCTCCCGCCGCCATTCTTCTAGAAGCGTGCCGCTCACGGCTGCGGTGACGCTTCACTCTTCGCTCGGGGTCTCTTCCTCTTTGGGCTCGCGGCAGACGGCTCGGACTTTGCCCGGCATGGCTGCGATGCCAAGGGCTGCTCGGCATTCGCGATCGGTCTCGCAGCCGACAAACTTACACGCGCCGTCGACGCACGCTTCGAAGCTTCGATTCGTGGGGTCCATGCTCGAGCAATCGCTGTCGGTGGAGCACGGCGTCTTGCAGTCTTTGTCGCTGCACTTGGCGCGCGGATTGTTGGTGATAAACGCGCACTCGCGATCGCTCGCGCAGCCGGTGCGTACGCAGGCGTTTTCCTCGCACGTGTAGAGCAGCGGGCAGTTCGCGTCGTCGGTGCAAGGCGACATGCACACGCCGGCCGCACACTTCGAGCTCGCGCCGGGGCACGCGCTGTCTTGGTTGCACTGACGGCACTGCCCTGCGACGCAGAACGGCGTCTGCGCAGACGTGCACTCTTGATCGGTCATGCAACCGGGAACTTCCGACACGCACAGCTCTTCTTCACAGGTCTTGCTGCACACGCACAAGGTTCGGTACGTGTTGCAGAAGATCGGATCGCTGTCGCAGTTGGCTTTGTAGGTCTCGCAGTTTGCATTCGGCACGAACGCCGCGCAGCAGTCTTCTTTGTTCTCGCATTCCACGCGGAAGCACGCCTTGGGCAAGTGCGGCAGCGACAGGCCGGAGTCTCGGCACATGCCGGTCAGACATGAAAGCTCCGGCTCACAGTCGTTGGCCGCGGTACAGCTCTCACCGCGTCCGCCGCGGCGCGCGTTTGTGGTCGTACCCATGGTCACGGTCTGACAGACATTGCTCACGCACATCGCGCCTTCGGGACAGTCGCGGCGCGCGGAGCAACTGGTGCTGTCCGTTTCGGGATTACCTGCGTCCGCCTCGGTTGCTGCTTGCGAGCCGGACGCCACGCACACCAGCGCAAGACAGGCGAGTCCGTCGGCGCAATCATTGGCTGACGTGCACGATTCTCCAGCATTGCCGCGCTTCACGTCAGTGCCGCAGGCGATCATCACAAGGGACAGCAGGATCGAACTCAGAAGGACGCGCATCTGCATAAACGTGCACGCTACGCGCTTCCGCGTTTCACGCAAAGAGGCTTCGGATTGCACATGTCTACAGCTCTTGCCAAAGGCCGATTTAGTGTAAGTTCCCGTCCATGGGTGGCATGAGAGCGGGGGCGAGTTTTGGTGCAGCATTATGCGTGATCGGCTGCGCACTGCTTGCCGCGGTCAGCTGCAGCGGCACAGAGCGTAGCAGCGACGAAAAGGCTGGCTGCAAAGGGGGCGAGTGCGAGTCGCGCTACATTCCCGGGCCGCCCGACGCCGGTGTGCCGCTTGTGACGGAGAGCGACTCCGGTGCACCGCGCCTGACCGAAGCAGAAGGCGCGTGCGTCATGCAATCGATCGAGGCCACGCCCGGGGAACGCCGCCCCGTCGACATTATCTTCGTGGTCGACAACTCAGGCAGCATGTCGGAGGAGATCGCCGCGATCCGCCGCAACATCGATCACGAGTTCGCGTCGATCATCGATGAAAGTGATGTGGATTACCGAGTGATCATGCTCTCGCAGTTCGGCGAAGAGGGCACCGGCGTATGCATCGATCCTCCGCTTGCCGGTGCAGATTGTTCACAAGGCATCGAGAAGACCAATGGCGAGCGCTACTTCCACTTCAATCAGGTGATCGGCAGTAACGACGCGCTGTGTCAAATCCTCGATACAATCGATAATACTCGTGCCGACCCGCGCGCGCCGAATGGCTTCAGTGAGTGGCTCCGCCCCGATGCAGCCAAAGCCTTCGTGCTGATCACCGACGACAGCGCACGTTGTTCCTACATCGACAGCGAGATGACGGTTTACATCGGCGGGGACGGCTCGGACCCGTTCGAAGATGCGCTCACCTTTCATGCCGCGCTGCGCGCCAAGGCTCCGGAGCAGTTCGACGGCCCCTATCAGTTCTTCAGCATCGTCGGCATCGCCGTGCATGGCGATCAGCCGCAGCCGGTGTTCCCCACCGAGCCGCTCGATGCGATGACCTGCAACACCGCACCTACGCCTGGGTTGTCGTACCAGGCGCTCAGCATCGCGACGGACGGGCTGCGTTACCCGGTGTGTGAAGGCCGTTCATTCGAAACGGTTTTCCAGGTACTCGCGCAGAGCGTCATCCAAACGGCCAAGGCCGAGTGCACGTTCGAGCTGCCCCAGGTCCAAGCGCCGCAGGTGCTCGATCTGCCCAGCGTCAACCTCGAGGTCCGGCGCAGCCCGGACGCTGAGCCGCAGACCTTCGACCAGGTCGAGCGCCGCAGCGACTGCCAAGACGCCCATTCGTTCTTCATCCAGGACCGGATCGAGCTCTGCCCCCAGGCCTGCCAGTGGCTGCAGCGCGCGCCCGAGCCGGCGGTGGAGATCCTGTACGCCTGCTCGATCAACCCGGGCTGACCCGTATGAGGACGGGACGCTTGCCGCGCCCGCCTATAGCGCCTACACCTGAGCGCTCAGCCAGCTTTTGGCGCCTTACACCATGTCGCTCCCCCAAGAGATCGAGATCAAGCCCCGCTCGACCCCGCTAGACACCCGCGTGCGCGTGCCCGGCTCGAAGAGCATTTCCAACCGTGTGCTGCTGCTGTCCGGATTGGCGGAGGGCCAATCCAGCCTGCGCGGCCTACTGGACTGCGACGACACGCAGGTGATGATCGCCGCGCTGCAGCAGATGGGCGCGCGTGTCGAAGGCGAGTGCGCGGACTCGCTGGTCATCAGCGGTATGGGTGGGCGGCTTGCAGTGCCGAACCGCCCAGTCGACGTGCATGCTTCGGGGACGGCGGCTCGCTTTCTCACGGCAGCGCTCGCGTTGGTGGCGGGTGAGACTGTGCTCGACGGTAGCGCGCGCATGCGCCAGCGGCCGATCCAAGATCTGGTGAGCGCGTTGCAGGCGCTCGGTGTGGACGTGCGCATCGAAGGCGAGCGGGGTTGTCCGCCCGTGCGTTGCCGCGGTGGGCTGCCGTTCGGCGGCAACGTGCGGCTCGACGCCAGCAAGTCCAGCCAATACCTCTCGGCGATCTTACAGATCGCGCCGTACGCAGAGCGCGACGTCGTGATCGATCTCAAAGACGGCGTGCTCGTGTCGCGCCCGTACGTCGACGTCACGCTCGATGTCATGCGCACGTTCGGAGGCTCAGCGAGCTTCGTCGGCGAGAGCCAGCTGCGCGTCGACTGCCGCGAGCGTTACCGCGGCATGCATTACGTGGTCGAGCCCGATGCTTCGACTGCGGCCTATTTCTTCTGCGCTGCTGCGCTGACTGCGGGCCGCGTGCGTGTCGAGGATCTGCCCGGCCGCTCTGCGCAGGCAGACATGAACCTGCTGCACGTGCTCGAACGCATGGGCGCCGAGGTCACGCGCGCTGAAAGCTGGGTGACCGTGCAGGGTCCACCGCTCGGCAAGCTGCGCGGCATCGACGTCGACATGAACGACATGCCCGACGCCGTCCTCGCGCTCGCGGTCACCGCTGCATTCGCAGCCGAGCCCACGCACCTGCGCAACATCGCAAACCTCCGGATCAAAGAGACCGATCGCTTGAGCGCACTCGAGACCGAGCTGCAAAAGCTCGGCGCACGCGCCCACGCAGATGCGGACTCGCTACGCATCGAACCGGGCCCACTGCACGGCGCCAAGATCGCAACCTACGACGACCACCGCATGGCGATGGCGTTTGCGCTGGCAGGCTTGCGTGTCCCGGGCGTCGTCATCCTAGACCCCAGCTGCGTCTCCAAATCCTGGCCCGGCTACTTCGAGGCCTTCGCCCGCCTCGGCGCATAGCGTTCACGGCGCGCGGGCGGTGCCTAGTTGTTCCATCATGAAGGAGCCGGTGTCGAGCACGTCGGGTGGGGTGGCGACTTCGGTGGGCTCGGTGCCTTCGAGGAACACTTCGTCGATCGCATCTTGCTGATTGTCGTACGCGAGCTTGCCCGACTTTGGATCGATGCGCGCAGTGACGATGCCCGCAGGCATGGGGAACTCGACCGCAGGGCGACCCGCGAGTGCCGCTTTCATGATGTCGATCCAGATCGGCAACGCAGTGTGACCACCGCTCTCTTTGCGACCGAGTGGCCGCAAGTCATCGAAGCCGACCCACACACCCGTCACGAGCTCCGGCGTGAACCCAACAAACCACGTGTCGCGCACACGGTTGCTGGTTCCCGTCTTACCTGCGATCGGGCGAGCGAGCACCTTCGCCGCTTTACCTGTGCCGTCTTCCACGACGCTCATCATCAAGCTCGTGATCAGATACGCCCCCGCTGGCGTCATGACTTGCTCGGGCGCGGTTTCCGCGGGTAGCGCGACAGCCGTACCTGCCGGAGATAGAATCTGCCGCACGTAGCGCGGCGGCTGATAGCGGCCGCCCGCGGCAAAAGTCGCATACGCATTCACCAGCTCGATCGGCCTCACACCACTTGCACCGAGCGCGAGCGCGAGCGACGGATCGAGCTCACTCTGAATGCCTAGGCGCTTGGCGAAGTCGACCACCGCACGCGGCGTAACCTCAGCGACCACGCGCACCGCGACCAAGTTGATCGACTGGGCGAGCGCTTCACGCAAGCGCACAGCGCCCGTGTAGCGCCACGTTTCATAGTTATTTGGCTTCCACTCGTCGTACACCTCGGGCGCGTCGAGCACCAAGCTCGCAGGCGTGAACACCCGGTTCTCCATGGCCAATGCGAACTCGACCGGCTTCCAGGTACTGCCCGGCTGACGCACCGCCTGGGTCGCGCGGTTGAAGCCATAGATCGCTTCGTCACCGCCGATCAACGCGAGCACCTCACGCGTGCGCGGATCGATCATCACGACCGCGCCCTGCGGCCCCAACATCGGCCGCACCAGCGCAGCTTCTTCTGCCGTGTCAGTGGTCACCACCGTGATGCGCACCTGCGCGCCCGGCTCTGCAAACTGTGCCGCTGGCAGCTGCTTCGGATTCCAACGCGTAAGCTCCGCGATGCTCGCGCGCGCCTTGTGCCCGCCCACATCGAGCAGCAGCTCGTTCGAATCGAGCTTCACGCCCGTCACCAGCGCGTCGTACTGACGACCCGCCGTGAGCGCCGCTACGGGCGGCAGCTTCACCTTCTTTTTCGGCGCACGCAGCGGTGCCTGCAGCCCTTGGCGCTCGTCGATCTCTTGCAGACCCTTGCGGAGCGCCTTGCGCGCGACCTCCTGCATGTCGAGATCGATGCTGCTCGTGAGCGTGTAACCACCGAGCTTGAGCGCTTCGTCGCCCACGACATCTTTGAGCGCGGTCTTCGACAGCGTCGCGACCTCAGGGGCACTGTGCACCGAGCCATCGTGCACGTGCAGCGTGACAGGCTCCGCGCGCGCTTTCTCGATGTCCTCGAGCGGCAGGTCATCCCAA
>Ga0114940_10000038_pt1 | contig 91134 bp, 84 predicted proteins | sample ColdCreekSource_FD_87195 | JGI IMG/M metagenome (GOLD analysis project Ga0114940, IMG submission 87195) | Groundwater microbial communities from Cold Creek, Nevada to study Microbial Dark Matter (Phase II) - Cold Creek Source | ecosystem: Environmental > Aquatic > Deep subsurface > Groundwater ...
CCCGGTTTTCACAGGGTCCGTGGGCGACGAAGGAATGGCCACTCCCCTTTCGAGGAGCACACGGGCGCTGTGGAAAGCGGGAACAAGCGAGGCGCCGCGAAAGATTGGGAGCAGTAGTGCTAGTACGACCGAATGAGCGACATCCAGGATCTGCAGCAACGCATTCTAAACTTCCGCGACGAGCGCAACTGGGCACAGTTTCACACGCCCAAAGACATCGCGATGTGCTTGAGCGTCGAAGCGGCTGAGCTGCTCGAGCTGTTCTTGTGGAAACGGCCGGCAGAAGAGCCTGAGCTGGAGCGCGTGCGAGAGGAGCTCGCTGATGTGCTCTACAGCGCGCTCTTACTGGCCTCACACTACGAGATCGACGTGCATCGAGCGGTGGTCGATAAGCTGGCGAAAAACGCCATCAAGTATCCGGTGTCGGAGAGTTATGGTGACAATCGTAAGCGTTAGAGGACGCGGAGGCGATCTCCGCGTCCTCGCTGTGCGTGCGTGACATCAATACAACTTCGCGGCCATGCGGTGGCCCGCTCGGCGCATCGGCCTACGTGGACGTGCGCGCCAGAGCGCAAAGAAGCTGACGAGCAGCAGCACGAGCAATGCCCCCGAAACGAACTCGGTGCTGGTCAGGACACTGTCGCTTCCGGCAGAGAGTCCGAGCAGCGCGAGCACGGCAGCGACGATTCCAATCACATGGGCGCCGACGTCGGCGTCCACCGCGTACACGTGCCCGTCAACTTCGTAGGTTAAATCGCCTGCCGCTGACGGCGGCAAGCTTGCGACCGGCTCAACGCGATCAGTCGCGAGATCGCAGCACTGCCAAGTCCAGACCGCGCATGACCAAAGTACCGAGCCCGAGCTTGTTGTGCTTCACAGGCTCTCTCACCACCAAGCTCTGTTAAAGATGCGAACCAATCGCAACCTGTGACAGTTGGCGCACACTGTCAATCTCGGGCACCTCGGCTGTATGGCAGTGTCGGACCTCAGCTTTGCGCGGCCGCAAAGTGAATCCACGCTTGACTCTTAGGGCTACATCCTTTATTGATAATGAAAATCATTTGCACGTCATGCTCATGTCAGAACTGGAACAGCGTCGAACCCTGTCCGCAGTGGCGTGTGCTCACGCCCTGCATGTTGGTTGCCCGCACGCGCCACTCGCTCGCGCAGGCAGCACGCCACCACGCAGCCATTGGCTGCGACTCACCTGCGCCATCGCGTGCCGCTGCACCGCACGCTTCCGTGCACTGTTGGTGCTCGCAGGCTGGGCCGGCATCGCAGGCTTCTGCGCTGCGAGCACGGGCTTTTTTGTGGGCGTCCTGAACGAAGCGCAATACCTCACAGGCGTCGCGGGCGCGATGGGCCTCTTCGCCGCGAGCGTGATGATCGCGTGCTTGGGCGATCCTTACGAGCTCAAGCGGATGGAGTGCCAACGCAGGGTGCTCCTGCAAACTGTCCGTAGGGTCGAGTCGCGCACGGTCGCAAGGTCACCGCGCACAGCGATGAACTGAATCACAGCGTTTCGACTCCATTTGCCTGTGATGGGGTGCTACCGCTAAACTGGTTGCATCGGGGCCAGCTGGCTCGTCTGCCCCATCCGGTTGTTCGCTGATGTCCGAATCGCGTCCACTCGCCAACACACTGCCGCAGCCCGAGGCGACATCCTGCCCGCTCTTCGCCGAAGGCCCGGAGACACGAGCGCCCAACTGGTCGATCGCTACGTTCGGGCTGGCCGTACATGCGATCTTGCTCGCTGAGGCCAGCTACCGTCTCGGTGAGCGCGCGCTGCAGACCGTAAACGAAGGTCTGAGCTCGCTGGAATGGGCGCTCATGCTGCTGAGCATCACGCTGTTCGGCTACGGAGAAGGTTACCGTGCGCTGCACCGTCGCTTTTTCCCACATGTGATCGCCCGTGCGAATGAGCTGGCACGTCGCGACAGCCGCGGCTTGCGCGACTTTCTCAGCGCGCCGCTCTATGTCGTGAGCTTGGTGCAAGCGGACAAAGGTGCAGTCCTGCGTGCTTGGGTCGGCGTCGCGCTGATCGTGTCCGCGGTGTTCATCGTGCGCGCCCTGCCCGAGCCGTACCGCGGGATCGTCGATGCCGGCGTGGCAGTCGCGCTCGCGATCGGGCTGGGCTCGCTGGTCTTCGGCTACGTGGCGGCCGTCCGGAGCAAGCGAGGCTGATGCAATATGGCAAGAGATCTGCCTTGGTCGAGGTCGAGCTGGCGTGACAAACAAGCGGAACAGCAGCCGATCTACGACGACCCCAAACACGCCGAACGTACGCTCGCGGAGCTCAGCCATCGCCCGCCGCTCGTAGCTGCGGGCGAGGTCGAGCGCTTGCGTGCGCTGCTGCGTGAAGCGGCCAACGGCCAGCGGTTCGTGCTGCAAGGCGGCGACTGCGCCGAAACGTTCGACAGCTGCACTGAGGCTTCGCTGCGCAGCAAGCTGGAAGTGCTGTTGCAGATGAGCCTCGTGCTCACGTACGCGACGCGCAAGCCGGTGGTCCGCATCGGTCGCATCGCCGGCCAATACGCCAAGCCACGCAGCAGCCCGCTGGAAAACGTGGGCGGCATCGAGCTGCCGAGCTATCGCGGAGACATCGTGAACGGCGCACCTGCTACTGCCGAGGCACGACGGCCCGAGCCCAACCGCATGCTGACCGCATACGGGCACGCAGCCGCGAGCTTGAACTATCTGCGCGCGCTGATCGAAGGTGGTTTCGCCGACCTGCGTTATCCGCAGCGTTGGGCGCTCGATTTGGTCTCCGCCAGCCCGCGCCGCGCTGCGTACGAGCGCACCATGCACGCGATCACCGATGCGATCGAGCTGATGGAGAGCATCGGCGCTTCATCGCAAGCTGCGCTGCAGCGCATCGAGCTGTTCACTTCGCACGAAGCGCTGCTCCTGCCCTGGGAAGAAGCGCTGACGCGCACTGTGCCTGGGCAAGGCGACTACAACTTGTCCGCACATTGCTTGTGGCTCGGCTACCGCACTTCGCAGCTCGACGGCGCGCACGTCGAGTATCTGCGCGGCATCCGCAATCCGATCGCGATCAAGGTCGGCACGGGCACCACGCCCAGCGGCTTGTGCGCGCTCTTGTCACGCATCGATCCCGCGCGCGAGCCGGGCCGCGTCACGTTGATCTCGCGGCTCGGGGTCGATGGCGTCGAAGAGAAACTGCCGCCGCTGATTCGCGCGGTGCAGTCTCTGGAACACCCCGTGCTCTGGAGCTGCGACCCGATGCACGGCAACACCGAGTCCACACCTTCTGGGCGCAAAACTCGGCGTCTGGACGCAATCTTCGGCGAGCTGGAGCGAACCTTTGCGGTGCACACGCGCGAGTCGAGTCGGCTCGGAGGCGTGCACTTCGAGATGACCGGTGAGAACGTCACCGAATGTTTGGGCGGCTCGATCGAAGTGCGCGAGGATGACCTGGATCGCTCGTACGAAACGGCCTGCGACCCGCGCCTGAACGGAAGTCAGGCGCTCGAAATGGCGTTTCGAATCGCGGAGCTGCTGCGCGCTTGATGCAGCTGGGGGCCGCATGCCCCGGGGGCTGATAGGCAATAGGCAGCAAACCGTTGACACCTGACGGGGCCCACGAGGCACTAATGTGGACACGGAGGTCGTCGAGGGTGTTCCCAACTAGATTTGCGACGCGATTAGCTTGTATGTCCGCGAGCTTGGTCCTGCTCAACCTGGGCTGCTCGGGGAGCTCGAGCGAGGGCTTGAGCGCCCAAGCTTCAGGCTCGGGCGGCTCAACGCCCAGTGCACCGAGCGCGGGCAAGCCCAGCCTGCCTGCCGCTGGTAGCGGCATGGTCGCGCAGGCGCCGAGCGCGGGCTCGATCGCTGCAGCCATGAGCGGCGGAGCTGGTGCGGCGCCGCAAGCAGGTCGCGCCGGCGCGAGCGTCGCGGGGACTGACGCGAGCAGCAACGCGGGCGCAGGCGGCGGCGGCAGCGCGGGCAAGAGCAGCGCTGGCAAAGGCGGCACTGCCAGCGCAGGCATGGGCGGCGACGTATCGTCGCTCGAGAAGTTCAGCTTCTTCGCCACGAGCCTCGCGGGTCTGCAGCGCTTGGCCAAGAGCGACAAAGGCTTCGGCGGAGACCTCCGCTACGGCGAGGCCGATGGGCTCTCCGGCGCAGACAAGATCTGCAATGAGCTCGCGGAAGCATCGATGCCGGGCGCTGCAGCCAAAGGCTGGCACGCATTCCTGAGCGTCGCTGAAGGTCCAGAAGGCGAGCCCGTCCACGCGATCGACCGTGTGGGTGAAGGGCCTTGGTACGACCGGCTCGGGCGCGTGCTCGCGATGAACAAAGCAGCGCTCCTGCATCCGCGGCCGATGGGCGCGGATCCCGCGATCGTCGACGACCTGCCAAACGAAGACGGCGTTCCGAACCATCAGCCGGATCCCGGCGAGGAGCCGGTCAACAACCATCACTTCCTCACCGGCTCGGACACCTCCGGCAAGCTCTACATGAACAGCGCGACGAGCACGTGTGGCAACTGGGCGAGCACAGCACAAAACGCTGGCCGGCCACGCATTGGCTTTTCGTACCCTGCAGGCAATCGCCAGCACTGGTTATCTGGACAAGACGAAGGTGGCTGCGGCGCGGGTTACGTGCTGGAGGACATGGGCGGCTCGGACCCGAGCAATCCGATCGTGGGATCGGGCGGCGGCTATGGCGGCTTCTACTGCTTCGCGCTGAAGCCGTAGCGCGAGCAGCATACGTTTCGATTGTGTGGCGAGCAGGCTGTCAGTGCGCTGGGTGCCGAGCGAATGGAGCACGCGCAGCACCAAACACTGCGACGTTTTCGTTGCCGCAATCAGCCGTTCGAGTGCGGCAGTCGTGACGTGATGTGGCGCGCTGGGCATCGCGCGGCCTTGGCAGCGTGCGTGCTGGCAATGGCCGTGCGCGTGGCTCCGACTCGAGCGCAAGACAACGAAGCCTTTCTCGGGCTGGAGCTGCTCGATCGCATCGCGCGCCGGTTCTTTCATCAGCGGCCGAACGCGAAGGTCCCCCGCTCAACTCTTGAAGCGAACGGCGGCAGTGATGCCGGCGAGTAGCGCGATGCCTGCGCATGCGGCAAATGCGACTGCTGGCCTGTGCGCTCGGAAGTTCCGCACGTCGGTGCCTGCGAGGCCCCAACCGACTGCGGCTGCGTAAGGAATGCTGCCTCGACTCGGGAGCGACACGGCGCTCGCAGTCGCTGTGGCTGCGCCGAGCAACGCGATCGCACGCCGCTCTTCTGCTTGCGGCTCAGGACGACCGTAGCGCTCGTTCAAGGTGGCTTCCATATTTGCGAAGGTGGCGAGCGAGAGCCAGCGAACGGTCCGAGCGTGTACCTCGCGAGCTGCGCGTTGGGCGTGCGCTCGGCTTCCACAAGCGCGGCAGTCGCGTTGGCTGCACCCGCGTCAGGTCGCTCGGGAATCCCGGCTTGACTCACTAGACTGATCGGTCTAGTAGCAGACGATGAGCGAGATTCCTGATGGGTTTGTTCGCAACCAACGCTCGAGTCCGCTGACTGCGCCGTGGGAGCCGGTGTTTTGTCGAGCGCTGGAGCAGTCGGTGCAACTCGGCTTGCGCGTGGCAGAGCCGCACTGCAACTCGCGCGGTTTTGTCCATGGGGGGTTGATCGCGAGCTTGGCTGACAACGCGATGGGGCTGTCGCTGTCTCATGTGGCCCGCGTGCCGGCTGCAGTGACCGTGCACTTGAGCCTCGACTACATGCGCGCGGTGCAACGCGGCTTGTGGCTTCAGATCGAGCCGCGTGTGGTGCGCGTGGGCAAGAGTCTCGGCGTCGTGGATGCGCTGGTCACGGCTGACGGCGCAGTTGTTGCGCGAGCAGATGCGACATTCTGGATCGCAGCCTGATGGCCTGTGTATTCAGCTGAATACACTTATAAGCGCGCTGACCGCGGGGGCCACTGCGGATGTGATAGAGCGCTTGATCCCATGCAGATCCCGTTCAGAAGAGGTATTGCGCCAGCTCTGAGCTTGCTGCTTTGCGCGTGCTCGGCCGATCCAGATGCTGTCGCTCGCGGCGGCGACGCTGCTGCTGCTGTGAGCGGCGATGCGGCGGCACCCACGGCAAAACCTGACGCGGGGATGGTCGTGGCGCCATCGGATGCCGGGCGGGTCCGGGAGCTCGACGCTGCGCTCGCCGACGCAGCAGCTGAGCGCGATGCAGGTTCCGCGACAGTCCCGAGCGAGGCGGACGACGCGGGACCCGCGGCCGATGCCTCCGCGCCTACGACCAGCCCGCAACCCGTCGATCCCTGCAGCCAGGAGCTGCAGTCCGTAGTGGCCGATGCGCGCCCTGACTTCGGCGCGGCACCGTCACCACCTGTTCAGTCCGTCGCTGGCGATCCGAACGAGGCTGGCGCTTATGGTGTGTGGCGCTCTGACGTTGTCATTCCGAATCCGGACAGCGCTCGCAGCGCGCTAGAAGCGACCTTCTACGCGCCGTCGGAGGATGGTGGGAGCACGGTGGCCGCTGGTCGGTTTGCGCTCGTCCTTGTGATGCACGGCTTTGGCCTGACCCATCAAGCGTACGAAGGCATGAGCGCGCACATGGCGAGTCAAGGATTCGTCGTGCTCGGCATCACGCTGCCCTTTAGTCTGACCTCGGCACACGACAAGAACGCTGAAGAGGCGCTTGCCGCCGTCGACTTTGCGCTCTCCAGCGCCGCTCCCGAAGCGTTGCAGACGCACGTCGATGCGGAGAAGATCGCCGCCGCGGGGCACTCGCTTGGTGGGAAGATCGCGTTCTACGCCGCTGCGCTGGATGCACGCATCGATCTCGTGATCGCGTGGGATCCGAGCAACGCCGGTGGTCCGCCGTGTTTCATCGATGCGATGGCCTGCAACAACTTCCCGGTCGCACCGAACTGTTTGGTGATGCAGGCAGGGATCGTGCACCAGCTGCGCGCGGAGACGCTGGTGTTTCGAGCGGCCGCCGACGGCGCCAATCCGGAGCCGGAACACAACGCGATCCACTTCTTCCGAGGGGCGCCTATGCCAGCCACGCTCATCGACTTCGATGCGACTGTGCAGCACGGCGATTGGGCCAACGCGGAGAGCGCCGTGCTCCCCCACACACGACGGGTGCAGCTCGCTCTCCTGCGGCAACGCTTCTACGGGCACACTGGCCTCGAGCCTTGGCTCCCGCGCGGCGCAGAGATCGGTGACGGTGCAGCACGTGTCTTGTACAAGCCTTGAGGCTTGAACCCCTAGACCGATCGGTCTAAGACGACGGAGTGAGCATTCGGGAGACTGCTAAAGATCGCATCCTGCGCGCTGCGATCCGCTTGTTTCAGCAGCGCGGCTATCACGGTGTGGGCCTAACTGAGATCTTGGCGGAAGCGCAGGCGCCGAAGGGCTCGCTGTACCACCACTTTCCCGAGGGCAAAGCGCAGCTCGCGGTCGCTGCGATCGAAGCGATCGCAAGCGACTACGAGATGGCGTTCGAGCGGCTGCGCGCGCGTGGCCAGACCGCGGCGGAGATCATCCGCCGGTTCGCGCGCGCGCAAGCGCACTGGCTCACGCACAATGAATGGCAGCAAGCCGGGCTATTCTCTGTGCTCGTCCAAGGGTTCGTGCCCGAAGCGCCCGCGCTGCAGGACACGCTGGCACGCGTGTACGCGCGCCGCCATCAGCTGCTAGCCCGGGCGCTCGACGAAGACGGAGTGCCCGACGCACGCGGCCTAGCCACACTCGCCCTCGCCGCTCTGGACGGCGGAATGCTCCAAGCAGCGGCAGCCCGCGACGCCCGAGTCCTACGCACAGCCGCAGACCGAGCAGCCCGCTGCCTCGAACCGCCCAGCGGCTGAATGCGGCTTGCTATTCTCCACGCTGAAGAGCTTCGGAGGTGAGCTGCGCTCCGCCCAGTAGACATACTGTTCACCCACGGATAACGCGGTGATGTCTGCATTTGCAGTGGCTACGTCTTCAGTGACGCCACCCTCCAACGGGATGCGTGAAATCGAGAAGCCACTCGACATGACTGTAGAGGCTCGACCTCGCGCCATGCCTGTCGGCGCGAGGCTCAAGCCAGCGGCTGATTACGGTTCGTCGATTCGGCGTTGTAGGACTGCTCTTGTGGGCGGGGAGAGCGTGCCGTCTGCTTGGAGGTGTTCTGCGTATTGGAAGGCTTTGATCGCTGCTGCGGTGCGTGGGCCGACTACGCCGTCGATTGGGCCGGTTTCGTAGCCTAGTTGGTGCAAGCCGGCCTGCAAGCTTGCGACCGTGGCTTTGCTGAGCGCCGATGCCGGCTCGTTTTTGCCGCTGGCGCTGTTGGCGCTGCCGCTGTTGGCTGCGTCTGCAGCTGCAAGCGGCTCCGCTTTGACCTCGTGAGCGGGTGGCGCGAGCGGCTGCGGCGGTGAAGTTGTGATTGGCGACAGCGTGGTGATGGGTGCAGGTGCGGGCGTCGTGACGTTCATCACCAGCGCTGTGGCGATGCCTCCGAGCAGCACGAAGCCCGCACCGAGCACAGCGCCACCCATCGGGGAACCATGGGTGGCAGCAGGCCAGCCCGACGGCACAGCGGTTGCCGCTTCCGGCGGCGGCGCCGTAAACGCGGGCTGCGTGGTCGCAGCACCCGCGCGCTCCAACACGCTCGCGATGCTGCCGATGGCGGAAGTCACCTGCGGGGCATTGGGATAGCGCTGGACGAGGAAGAGGAAGTCACGCGGCGAATGAAGCAGCCTGCGTATCGCGGCGAGGCCCGTAGCTTCTTGCGCGTTGGCGCGCACGATGTGCCCGCCCTTGACGTAGATCGCGCCGAGCGGCCTGCGCGATTTATCGAAGATGTGAACGCCCGTGTATTGGCGGCTGGCAGCGGCAACGCGCAAGAGACTCGCCACATCGAGATCGCCGAGCTTGCCGTCCAGGACCGGGATACCCTTGCCGCCCTCAGCGGTTTGACTGAGCGGCTGCGTGTCTTGACTGTCCGCGCCGTCTTGAGTTGCCGCTTTCGGCTGCAATAGCTCGTTGACACTCGCGAGCGCGGGCCGCTCTGCTGTCGGTTCCGCGCGCCTGATCGCGACGAAGCGCCCGCTGCGTGCGCCGAGCAGCTCACGCGCTGCGTCTAGACCATTGAGCGACTCCGTGCTGGCGCCCACGACAAAGCCCGACTTCACATCGATCACGCCGACCGACTGCGCAGCGTCGTCGCGCACGTGGAGCTCGAAGTGCTGGCGGCTCGTGCTCAGCACCCTGAGCACATGGGACAGCTCAAATTCGTCGAGGCTGCCCTCCAGAATCCGCGCCTGAGGCGAAGTCTCCGAGTTGCGTCGGGTACGTCCCGGCAGCGGAGGAGGCAAGGTCTTGCGGAAGCCATTGCTCGGCACGCTCGCTGCTGCAGCGCCGGACTCACTCGCGCGCGCGAGCACGTCCGCGAGTGTGCCCAGCGGATGCAGCTGCTCGACCTGCTGCGGATCTGTATAAAGCACGAAGGTCGTGCCCGCGGGCGCTCGCAGCAGCTCGTGCACTGCGGCCAGCTCGACCAGCTCGCCCGCTTGCGCCGACAGGATCTTGCCCGCCTTGGCGCGCACATCCCCGAGCAGGTTGCCTGCGTCGTCACTCAGCTCGACGATCACGTGCTGGCGCGTGAACGCCACAACACGCAGCACCTCATCCAGGCTCAAGCTCTCACTGAGCACGCCTTGCACGACGCGTGTGCGTTCGGGCTCATGGTCAGAGTCGGGTTCGGGTTCGGGCTCAGGCTCGAAGGCCAGCGCTTCGATCGTGCCGACCGGCTCTTGCTCGAGCTCTAGGCCAGGCGGCTGCAAGCGCACGTGAAACTCAGACGCCTCAGTGCTGTCTAACAGTTGACGCACAGCATCAGCGCCCGTCTTGTCGCCGGCAGAGGCCGACACAACACGACCGGACTTGACCGATACGCTGCCGTGATGCTCACCACCCGCATCGAACAGATCGAGCGTGAGGTATTGCCTGCCGAGCTGGAGCGCAGACAGCAGCGTTCCGAGATCGAGCTCTTGGAGCTGTCCGCGCAGGATCAGCTCAGGTTCAGCTTGTTGTTCGGGCGCGCCCACGACTTACTCCACCGCTTGGGCGAGCTCGGCCTCAATGACAGATGGGGCAGATGGGGCAGATGGCGCGACGATCTTGCGTATCACTCGGTCTCCCTCTTCGACAGGGAGCACGCTGAGCCGACCCATCTTCATGGTCAGTGCTAACAACGTATACAGTTGAGTCCAAGCCGCGCGCACCTCCGGCGTGAACGCTTTGCCGAGACCGTAATCTAGCGTCCAGAGCAATGCCTCACCCACGGTGTCGTAAGTGGAATCTGGAATGGCATACAAGTCTGAGTGACGACGCCCGAGCGCGAGCACGATCAAAAACAGGTCGTGCTCCGCAGCCACTTGCTCGCGCCATGCGGAGTCAGGCCAGTCCACCGCTTGAACGATGAATGACAGCATCGCGATCAGCTTGCGCTTCTGCGCTACCAGGTCACCCTTGAAATATACTCGATAGTCGGGCCGGAGCTCGAACAGACGCTTGTAGAACAGGTCTGCAGCGGTCTCTGCGATCGGCACAACCATGCGCCAACTATCTTTCACGAGCAGTTTCTGCTGATCATCCAGCATGTCACACCAGCTGCATTGAAGACGCAGCGTGCTCTCGATCAGAGCGCCACGTCGCGTTTGCAACTCGAGCTGCTAACACGCATCGGCGTGCGCTCCAAGCTGCTTTCGCGGCCATGACTGTTTGTTACTCGTTAGTTAATCGAATCACACGACTGCTGGAGCGAAAGCGTAACAAACAACACGCATACCGCTGATGGCGGCAACAGCACTCCGTAAGGCATCCTCACAACAACCGTGCAACGAGCGAGAAACAGCCGCTGTTTACAATCACGAAAACCCGTCGCCAGCCGCGCTGCGTAAGCATGTAGATCAGTGTTGTGCCGCACGAGCTCTCGCGCGCAACGCGAGGTCGCAGGAGGCCCAGCTGCCCCCAGCCCGGCCCACAGGTGCGCGCGTTGACATCCATCGCCCGGGCTGCGAGCCTTAATCTCCCAGCCGACCCATGCGCCTTTCCACCTCCACGCCAGCGCGGAAGCCCCGCTCTACCGCAGTCGCCCGCTTGCGACGCGTAGCGGCTTGCCTGCTGCAAGCTGTGGTGCTGGTGCTCTCGGCGGAGGTCTCAGGGGCGCTGCACGCCGCGCTCGATGTAGCCGTTGAAGCGGGCCTAGTCGCCCATCCAGACGACGACTGCGAGCGCGACGGTCACGAATGTCCGCCGGGATGTCTGAGCTGCCACTGCACGCATACTACGACCGCCTGGAACACTCCCCTCTGGACCTCGGTCGATGCGCAGCCCGCGCCGCGCGCACACACCAGCGTGTCTTCTGAATACGCAGACCTCGCCCCGACCGGCCCCGAGCGCGGTCGGCTCGATCGTCCTCCGCGAACGTCCTCCGATCTCAACGGGTAGAGCTCAGCTGGAAACGCGCACCGCGTGCGACGGAGCGATCCGCGCCGCGGCGGCGTGTCCCTACCGATCGTTAGCTCGGAGGTTTGGAAGTGGCGTCATGTGTCCGCATGAGTGCCGCGACCTGTTTGGTCGCGGTGTATTGGCTTTCTGTCAGCGCACAGGCTGCAGCCCAGAGCTGCAATGGCGCGATCGCGCGTGACAACGTCGCGTTGTGTGCGCTGGGCGCGAGCCTGGCGTTGCTGCACGCGCGCACAGAAACAGAGCGACTCGAAGCCCGGCGAATCGCGCTCAGTCCACTCTTGCCGAGCAATCCAGAGCTGACTTTCAGCGCAGCACGGCGCGCGACGGCCGCGCAGTCCAGCACGAACTGGTATGCCACGCTCTCTCAAGAGCTCGAGATCGCAGGCCAGCGCTCGGCGCGGCGCACGCAAGCCGACGCGGCCTTGCAAGTGCAAGCGAGCACAGTCGCAGTCAGCGAGCGCGATGTCGCGGCGCTGGCCTGGCGAACGTACTTCGAAGCGCTGGCTGCACAGGATTTCGCGGCGACGGCTGCGCGCCTCGAACAGATCTTCGCGCAGAGCAGCCGCGCGACGCAGGCGGGCGCAGCGCAAGGGCTTGTTTCGGGCATCGAAGCCGATGTCGCAGATCTCACTACCCTGCGGCTCGCACAGCAGCGCATCGACGCAGAACGCAGCACGCACACCGCGCTCGCCGGCCTGCAGACTTTGCTCGGCAGAGACCCTGCCGAAAAGCCGCTCGCGTTGCACGGTGAGCTAACGCCGCTCGCACACGCCTCGGCGCTGCAGCTCTCAGAGCTGCAGGAGCGCGTGGAGCAGCGCGCTGAGGTCGTGCGCGCCCGCAGCCATCTGACTGCCCAAGAAGCAGCGCGCACGACGCTCGAGCGCAACCGCGTGCCGAACGTCACGCTGTCCTTGATCGCGCAGCGCGATGGTTTTGGCGAACAGGTCTTCGGTGGTGGCATCGCAATACCAGTGCCGCTGCCATATCCACTCGGACGTACGTTGCATGGCGAGCTGAGTGAAAATGCCGCGCTCGCGAAGCAGCTGGAAGCGGAGCTCGAACAGCTGCGACGCAGCTTGCGCCTGGAGATCGTCACTGCTTTCTACGCGCACGGGGCCGCCAAGGAACAGGCCGCGTTGTACAGCGAGGCCCGGGTCGAACAAGCGCGACGCAGCTTGGAAGATCTCGCTCGTGCGCTACAAGGCGGCCGCGTGCCGATCAGTGAGGCTGTGATCGCGCAGCAAACATTGGTGGAGTTTATGCGTAGTCAGATCCGAGCCAAGCTCGAGCTGTGCGTAACGTCGATAGAGCTCGCGCGCAGCGCAGGCCTGTCGTTGTGGGGAAACGGACTATGAATCGCGTGCTGGTGTTTCTCTTGTTCTCGCTCGTCACAGCTTGCGAGCAGCGGCATAGTGCACCGGAGCCCCCGCGCGAGCAGCAGGCGCCGGGCGTGAGCGCTCCAGAGCATGTCGATGAGCCTGCACATGAAGCGCTGCCCAAGCTGGTGCGCTTGAGCGCGCAGGTGATCGCGGACGCACAGATCCGCGCCGTTCCCGTGGCGCGCGAAGTGTTGCCCAGCACACTCGCGTTGCCCGGAGAGATCGCGGCAGATCCCGATAAGTCGGCGCGCTTGTCGTCACCGATCCCCGGGCGCATCGAGAGTGTGCGCTTCCAAGAAGGCGATAACGTCAAGCAGGGTGCGCTGCTCGCGACCATCGTGGTGCCCGATCTCGGCAAGCTGCGCGCGGATCAAGCGTCGGCCAAGGCGCGCGCTGCGGCGGCGCGCTCCAACGCCGAGCGGCTGAAGCAGCTGCTGGAGCAGCGACTCACCGCAGAGCAAACGTATCGCGATGCGCTCGCGCAAGCGGAAGCGCTAGAGCTCGAAGCGCAAGCTGCCGGACAACACCTGCAAGCGCTTGGTCTCACCCAGGAACGCGCGAAACCTTCGCAACTGAGCCTGCGCGCACCGTTCGCGGGTGTGGTAGTCAGTCGCAACGCGGTGATCGGCCAGCCGGTCGTAGCCGACGAAGTGTTAGGTGAGATCATCGATCTTACTGAGGTGTGGTTTCTAGGTCGCGTGTTCGAGAAAGACCTCGGGCGGCTCGAGCAACACGCCAGCGCGGAGGTGCAGCTGAATGCATATCCACGCGAGCGCTTCGAAGGCGCAGTCGAATACATCGGTCAGCGCGTCGATCCTGTGGCTCGCACTGTCACGGCGCGCATTCGGCTCAAGAACCGCAATGACCACCTGCGCGTGGGCTTGTTTGGCAACGCGTATGTGGCGCTCGATGAAGCGGCTGGGCGCGAACCCACGCTGGTCGTGCCGCGCAGCGCGCTCACCGAGGTCGGGCGCAAGCAAGTGGTGTTCGTGCAACATCCCGACGGCGACTTCGAGCTGCACGAGGTGGAGCTCGGGCGCGCAGCAACAGGCAAAGTGGAGGTTGTGTCCGGCTTACGTGAGGGTGAGCGGGTCGTGGATCAAGGCGTATTCACGCTCAAGAGCGCTGTGCTCAAGAGCACCTTCGCCGAGGAAGAGGAGTAAGCCGTGGATGTGTTAGGCGGCTTGGTCCGCTTCTCATTGCACAACCGAGCCGTCGTGCTGGTCGCGACGGCGCTGTTCGTATTGGCTTCCCTGCGCGCCGCGCTCACGCTGCCGATGGACGCGGTGCCCGACATCACCAACGTGCAGGTGCAGATCATCACGTCGGCGCCCGCGTTGTCACCGGTCGAAGTCGAGCAGTATGTGTCAGTTCCGATCGAGCGCGCGATGGCTGGCATCCCTAAGACCACCGAAGTGCGCTCGGTCTCGAAATACGGCTTGTCGGTCGTGACGATCGTATTCCGCGACGACACGGACATCTACTTCGCGCGCCAGCTCGTAAATGAGCGGATGCGCGAAGCGCAAGATCAAGTCTCGGCGCAGCACGGTGTTCCGGAGATGGGGCCGATCACTACGGGTCTCGGTGAGATCTATCAGTTCACCGTACGGAACCCCCACCTCAGCTTGATGCAGCTCGAGGAGCTGCTCGATTGGCAGATCGCGCCGCAGCTGCGCACGGTGCCGGGTGTGGTCGAGGTCAACAGCTTCGGCGGCGAAGATCGACAATACCAAGTGCTGCTCGATCCCAAGCGCTTGCAGGCCGCCGGCATCTCCGTTGCACAGGTCGTCGATGCGCTCGAGAAGTCGAACGCAAACGCGGGTGGTGGCTACATCGAGCACAATCGCGAGCACTTCGTGATCGGCACGGATGGTCTCGTCAAGAACCTCGCGGATCTGCGCAGCGTAGTCATCGGCGCCACGCCCCAAGGGGTTCCGATCACGATCGCGACCGTGGGTGACGTCGCGTTCGGCGCGCGGCTGCGGCGCGGTGCTGCTTCGAAAGACGGCCAGGGCGAGGTGGTGGTCGGCGTGACGCTCATGCTCATGGGCGAGAACTCGCGGACAGTCACGAAAGCGGTGAAAGAGAAGATCGCCGCGCTCATGCCGAGCCTGCCGGAAGGCACGAACATCGAAGCGTTCTACGATCGCTCGGCGCTGGTCGATCGCACGATTCACACGGTTGGCATCAACTTGATCGAAGGCGCTGCGCTCGTGACCTTGGTGCTGTTGATTCTGCTCGGCGATCTGAGCGCTGGGCTTGTGGTTGCGACCACCATCCCGCTGTCGCTGCTGTTTGCGGTCTCTATCATGAATGTCCTCGGGCTGAGCGGCAACCTGATGAGCTTGGGCGCGATCGACTTCGGGTTGATCGTGGATGGCGCGGTGATCATCGTCGAAAATGCGTTCAGGCGAATGTCGGAGCGACGTGCCGCTATGAGCGGCGAGCTGTCGAGCGCAGAGCGCATCCAGGTCGTCGCGGATGCTACGCTCGAGGTGCGCGCTGCCAGCGTGTTCGGCGAGGTGATCATCGCGATCGTGTACTTGCCGCTGCTGGCGCTGACCGGCATCGAGGGCAAGCTCTTCCAGCCCATGGCGACCACGGTGCTCTTGGCGCTGCTCGGTGCGTTCTTGCTGTCGCTGACCGTGGTGCCCGTGTTGACCAGCTATCTGGTGCGTCCGAAGCCTGGCGCGCACGAGACTTGGCTCTTGCGGAAGCTGCACAGCTACTACTTGCCTTGCCTGCGTGCGGCCTTCGCGCGGCGTGTGCTGACGCTGTCAGCGGCGGTTGTGCTGATGGCGCTGGGCGTGTTCTTGTTCACGCGCATCGGCGCGGAGTTCGTGCCGCAGCTCGACGAGGGCGATATACTGGTCGAAGCACGGCGGCTTCCGGGTGTGGCACTGACCGAATCCGTGCACGAAGACACGCGCTTGCAGCGCGCGCTCATGAAAGTGCCGGAGGTCGCGAGCGTTGTCAGCAAGACCGGCGCGCCGGAGCTCGCGACCGATCCGATGGGCATCGAGCAGACCGACGTCTACATCTCGCTCAAGCCGCGTGAAGAATGGCGCCCTAACCTGCTCAAAGAGCAGCTCGCACAAGAGATCGCGGAAGCTTCGAACGCAGCGGTGCCCGAGATCGCAGCGGCCATCTCGCAGCCGATCCAGATGCGTACCAACGAGCTGATCGCGGGCGTGCGATCGGATGTGGCCGCGCTGTTTTACGGGCCTGACATGGAGCAGCTGACGGCGTTGGCCGAGCGCGCGGGTGCGCTGCTACGCGGCATAGATGGTGCCGAAGACGTGCGCGTCGAACAGGTCGCCGGCTTGCGCTACCTGCGCGTCATTCCGGATCGCGCGAAGATGGCCCGCTATGGCTTCACCATCCAAGACATCAATCAATTGGTAGAGACGATGTCGGTCGGGCACCTGGTCGGCCACGTGTTAGAGGGCGAGCGACGCTTCGGGATCGTGGTCAAGACTCCGCACGAATTCGAGGGAGATCTAAGCGCGTTGCTCGCGCTGCCGCTGCGCTCACTCACAGGACAATCGGTGCCGCTCGGCGATGTCGCAGAGCTCACCTTCACGACCGGTCCCGCGCAGATCAGCCGCTCGAATCAATCGCGGAGGATCAGCGTCGAGCTCAACGTGCGCGGCCGCGACTTGCTCTCCGTGGTGCAAGAAGCACAGAGCCGAATCGAGCAGGGGCTGAAGCTACAGGCGGGTTATCGCCTAGAGTGGGGTGGACAGTTTGAGCACTACCAGCAAGCACGCGTACGCTTAGCGATTGTGGTGCCGCTCGCGCTCGCGCTGATCATGTTCTTGCTCTGGTTGGCGTTTCGATCGTTGCGGACAGCGCTGTTGATCTTCTTGAACGTGCCGTTCGCAGTGCTCGGTGGCGTCGCGGCGCTCTATCTGCGCGAGATCCCGTTTTCGATCTCGGCCGGCGTGGGCTTCATCGCGCTGTTCGGTGTGGCTGTGCTCAACGGTCTCGTGCTGGTCTCGTTTGCGCGCCAGCGCGAGCAGCAAGGCACGCCGCACACAGCTGCGATCCTCGAGGCAGCCGAGCTGCGCCTGCGACCCGTATTGATGACGGCGCTCGTCGCGTCGCTCGGCTTTTTGCCGATGGCGCTGTCGACTGCGCCCGGCAGTGAGGTGCAGCGCCCGCTTGCGACCGTTGTGATCGGAGGCCTGGTCAGCGCGACGCTGCTCACGTTGATCGTATTGCCTGTGGTGTACGCTTGGCTTGGCAACACCAAGCCAAGCAGCACTTGATTTACTGCACCGAGAGCACGTGCAGCGTGTTGCCGTACGCGCCGCCGGACCAACTCAAGCCTTCTCCGAACGCGACACGTCCGCGCGAGACCGTGATGCCGCTCGCGAGCGTGCCGCCTTTGGTCGGGTACATCTTGATGATCTCACCCGTGTCGACATCGAACACGGCGAGGTTCGAGCCCGTACCTACAAATCCGACGCCGTTGGCGACGGCCAAGCGGCCCCACACTTGACCGGGCAACGCGCGCTCCCACACCACGTCGCCAGTCGCTCCGTCGAGCGCGAACAACGTCGCAGGGCCGTTTTGGTTCTGCGCGAACAGCATGTTCTTGCCGGTCCACGTCGAGTTGGTGAACACGCCCGCGCTGCCCGTGGCTGAGCACGCACCGAGCGATGTGCGAACACCGTATCGAGGACGGGGCTTCCGAGCTCGAGCGCAGACAGGCCCGACTCTTCGTAGGCGTTTGCGTAACGTGCGCGCAACAATTCGTTGGTCTTGGTCATGATGGCCTCGTGAAAAGCTGTACCAGAGCCTGCGTCTACGATTCAAGACAACTTCCAAGCCCGCTGTCACATTCGTGTGTGCTTCGCGGCGCATGCTCGCAAGCGCATGTATGTGTGAAGTGCTTGTAAAATCGCTGCTGGCAGCTGCAGTCAGCAGTGCTGAGATCACAAGCTGTGTTATCAATCGACCTTACACTTGGAGGTTACGTGAGGTCTGCGGCAGCCATCTTACTGACAGCGGCTCTACTATCAGGTTGCGCGACTGGCTACGGAGCGTTGGCTGGCGGTGGTGCCGTGGCTACGCTTGCGCTGATCGCTGCTGCGGCTTCTGATCAGCCATCGGATGCGCCGCGCGCGACGGCAGCTGGTTTCATCATCGGTGCGCTGGCTGGTGCTGTAGGCGGCGCTGTTGCGAGCGCGGTGGTGCGTGGGCGAGAGCGTCGCTCCAGTGAGGACTTGCGCATGCAATTGCACCTTCAACGGCAACGGGATGAGCAGGCATTCGAAGAGCGCTTGCAGCGGCTGGAAGCATCGCGGCTTTCGTCGGCGAAGTCTGAGCCGCTCGATCCACGAGATTCGCGTCAGCACGATCTCAAGGTCGCTGACGAACCGCGCGTGAAAGCTGGCTCGAATGAGCTGAGCCCGCGTGTTCGGGAATTCAGCGCTGAGTAGCGCCGGCGGTGCCTAGCAGCGTGGCGCGCGCGGCGGCAATGACAGTTTGTGCTTTGTTGCGCATGTCGGCTTCGCGCTCGGGTAGCAGTCCCCAGTCGCTCATGCTGGCAACTGCCGCAGATGCCGCATAGAGCTCCCACACGGGCAAGCGTGTGGTCTCGAGCTGTGCGAGCGAGAGATAGTGCTCACTGAAAGCTTCCGCGGCGCTCGCGCCGTATTTCCACAGCAGCTCTAAGCGGCAGCCGGCCAAGTCGGAAACAGGATCGCCGTACGCGGCGTCTTCCCAATCGAGCACCGCCACGAGCTTGCCGGCTTTCCAGAGCACGTTGCCGGGCCAGTAGTCGCCGTGCACGAGCGTGCTGGTTGGCGCACGAGAGCTCAACGAATGCAGCGCTTCGCATACTGGGTCGCTCTCCGCTAGGAACGATAGCGCGCCAGCGAACGGATCTTCGCGCGGCGGCAGCGCGACGTCGACAGTGAGCGTGTGCACCAGATACAGGTACTCGGCCATCTGCACGAGCGCGCTCGGCAGCTCGCTCGGGTCGAGCTCGGGTGCACCATCTACATGCTCCATTACGAAGAACGGCGAGCCCAAGAGCTCGGAGCCGGTTTCGACGAGCAGCGGCTTCGGCACAGCGAGCCCGGCCGCGCTGAGCGCGCTGAGCAGCTGATATTCGACGACAGTTACGTCGCGGGTCAGCGCTTTCCAGTGCGCTGCGCCGTGTCGCCGCACGACGACGCGGCGTGTGGTGCCGTCCGGCAGCGCGAGCTCCAGCGCTTCGACGTGCGCGGAAACTCCACCACGCAAAGGCCAACGCCGCACGAGCGCTGCGCCAGGCGCGATGCGATGAACGATCTCGACGTGGGGATCCATGCGTGGCTCAGGCTATGCCAGCAACACGGAGATTTCCATCTGGCTAGACAGACGACAGTGCGAGAGGGATGTCGACGACCAGCGTGACCGGGCCTGTGAGGCTGCTCTGGGAGGCGAGCACTCGGCCTGCACCGTCGTAGACGCTGGAGATGCCGTGGCCTGTGGCACGCAAGATAGGCACGCCACTCATGGCTGCAGCCCAGACCGCGGTGCGATGATGCATGCGCTCGAAGATCGGCCAGTCGTTCGCCGGTACGTTCAAGACGCCCCCTGCCCGCTTGGCGACGTCGATAACGTCTGCGTAGTCAAGGTCGACGCAGATCACAGCGGAGAGCGGCAGCGTGCGGTTGCGCGTCTGCACGTAGTGCGGTCCGAGCGGCGTACGGAGGGTGGGCTTCGGCTCGATGCCCAGCGCAGGGTGTTGCTTCTGGTATTCTGCGACCAGGTTACCTTGCGCGTCGAAGATCGCGAGTGCGTTGCTAGGCACGCTGTCGTCATTGTACGGCGCGACGATCGCGACTTGATCGCGCTTGGCCCACGCCGCGAGCGTGTCGAGCCAGGTCGCGCGGGTCTGCGCGTCCACACACACAGCGCATTCGGGCAAGACCACAAGCTCGGCACCGTCCGCAGCGGCCTGCTTGACCGGCAGCTCGTAGCGGCTGAGCGCGAAGCTTACGTCGCGCGCTCGTGGTGACTGCACGGCCCACAAGCCCGTGAAAGGACCGGCGTCGGGCGGTGGCACGTTGACTGCGATGGCAGCCATGCGCACGCGCACGGCGTTGTCCGCGGCACGCTTGGCAGCATGAAAGCGTGCAGCACCGTACGCGAGTGCACTGACGGAGACGCTGATGGCTGCGGCCGCAGCCAGGGCCGCGTGTGGTGACTCTGCTGTGAGCAGCACAGCCAATCCGCCGCTCACAGCCGCAAGCACAGCGGTCACGAGCAGGTCGCCACCGAGCTGTGCGATGTGCACCACGGGCAGGCACGGCTCTTGGGTGCGCGCGATCGGATTGTAGACCCAGCGCGGTGCGCCTGCGATGCGTAAGGGCAAGACCGCGCCGACGGCAGCGAGCGGCAAGATCAGCGCGCCCGTCCAGGGCGTGGGGAAGCGCTGGTACAGCCACGCGCTGCAGCCGAAAGCGGCAGACCACGCCAGCGCGCTCGACATCGCCACCAAGCGAATCAGGCCTTGTTGCGTGCGATCGACGACGACCGGTGTGGTGCTGAACATGCCAGCGAGCGCGGCGGCGACGATCACATACACAGGCGTCATGCTGAGCACGACATGGTCCAGCGGGATGAGCGCTAACCATGCAAGGACGGACCAGCGCGGACGGAGCGCGATCCAAAACAACAGCGCAGACAACAGCCCGAGCGCGATAGCCAGCCCAAGCTGGTTCATAAAAGCCTCCGGAATAACACGAGACCCGCAAACCGCCGTGCCAGCAGTTTGCCGGGCTCGTCCCCCCAAAAAGTCTGTAGCGAGGGTTTGAGGCGTTCCGCGAGCGTTTGTTCCGGGCGCGCACTGCGAATCATGCTCGCTCCTGATCGGGTGCTACGCTCCGCGCCATGGAAAAACGCAAGCTAGGCACTCAAGGTTTGCTGGTCTCGGCGCAGGGACTCGGCTGCATGGGCATGTCGGAGTTTTACGGCCCGCGCGACGACGCAGAATCGATCGCGACCATCCAGCGCGCGCTCGAGCTCGGCGTCGATTTCCTCGACACCGCGGACATGTACGGCCCGTTCATCAACGAAGAGCTGGTCGGCCGCGCGATCAAGGGCAAGCGCGACAAGGTCGTGCTCGCCACCAAGTTCGGCAATGTGCGCGGCGAGGACGGCTCGTTTCGCGGCATCAGCGGTAAACCGGAGTACGTGAAGAGCTGTGTCGAAGCATCGCTGCGGCGACTGCAGGTGGATCACATCGATCTCTACTATCAGCATCGCGTCGATCCCAACGTGCCGATCGAAGACACCGTGGGCGCGATGGCAGAGCTGGTTCGCGCAGGCAAGGTGCGCTATCTCGGCTTGTCCGAGGCCGCGCCTGCGACCATCGAACGCGCGCACAAAGTGCATCCAATATCCGCGCTGCAGACAGAGTACTCGCTGTGGAGTCGCGAGCCTGAAGACGAGCTGCTGCCGTTGCTGCGCAAGCTCGGCATTGGATTCGTCGCGTACAGCCCGCTCGGGCGCGGCTTTCTCACTGGCGAGATCAAGACGATCGATGATCTGCCCGCGGATGATAGGCGCCGCATGTTTCCGCGCTTTCGCGGCGAGAACTTCGCGAAGAACCTGCAGCTGGTCGAGAGCATTCGCGAGCTCGCCAAAGCGCGCGGTGTTACGCCGGCACAGTTCGGGCTCGCGTGGGTGCTCTCGCGCGGGCCGGATGTCGTGCCGATCCCCGGCACCAAACGCCGCAAGTACTTAGACGACAACGCCGGAGCCTCGAAAGTAAAACTCACCCCAGACGAGCTCGCGCAGATCGATAAGATCGCACCTAAAGGCGTTGCAACAGGCGAACGCTACGCGGACATGAGCACAGTCAACCGCTGACATCTCTGCAGCCCGCGTACGTGAGCGAGCCGCGTTGCCCTCGGCGTAGATCTGACGCGCTCGCTCGCAGCGTTCGTGAGTAGGGCTTCCTTGTGCAGCGATTACGAATCGTCGACGCTAGAACAAGGCAAGGTGCTTGCACGGTAGATATCTGCAGCGGGGAAAGCGTCTTGCGCGCATTCTCGGCCTCTGTCGACTGCGTGTAAGGAATGATGTTGACACCGGCGCAAGGGGCATGCCTCGGGTGGTCGCGTTCGGCGTTGGCCTGGGGCTCAAACTGCGCTCAGCACACAGCAAGCAACAGTTGTAAGCACTGCCGCCGATCTTTACGGAGCGGTTCGAAAACGTGCGAGCACGATGCCTTCGATCTCCAGGTCAACACGCCTCCATTGTGGCCACTTCGCTCGCTGCTCTGGGTGCCTTTCGGCCCAGTACCCGAGGGGATCCGGCGGATTCAGCAAGCTCGGGTCGTTTCTCAGTGCAAACTCTTCTCCGAGGCCTTTGGCGGGGATTGGATCTACCTGGAGAGCCGCCCCAAACGCATCTCGGATGGCCAACACGACCGCATCGGCACGCCGCTGCGAGAGATCGAGATTGTACTGCGCCGTGTGCTCCGGCGACGCAAAACCACGAACAGTCATGCGCGCTTCAGCAGCACAAGTGAGTCGTTCACGCGTCGTTCGCGTTGCCAACAATCGCGAGCAAACGCAGCAGGCATCGTCTTTCAATCGTATTCCTTTTAGATTACACTCGCATACGTTCGGGATTCAAACGCAAGAGCTCTACTTGCGAACGCTCAGGAGAGCTTCGATGCTTGCTGGCGCCGGCCAGCTGCTTTCGCGCTCGCATCAAGCCGCAGCCACTGCCCATTGTGCAGCGCACTGAACCAGCCCGAGGCGGTGACCCCGGTGACCACCTGTCAACCAGTGGGTCCACCGGGTCGAGCTGACGATGTTCCGCCGCCACCGGCTGCTCGAGCGTACACGGATGCGCAGCGAGCCATACGAATGCTAGGCTCAACTATCGATGGCACCCACGGTCGCGAGGTTCACGTTGTTACTTTTGTGCGCGTGCAAGCAGCCAGCGGCTGCGCCGATCGAGCACGCGCCTGCGCGCGCCGCGGAGTCCGTGGCGCCAGCCGCAGCGCAGAAGCCAGTGCGCGACCCGTTCGAGCTCGACGATGAGCCAGAGGACCCCGCAGCCGCCCTGGAGGCAATGCGACACAACTGCTGCGACGAGATGCCCGCGGACGAGATTCGCGCCCATAGCGCCCATGACGGCGCGACTACGGCGCCTACGAAGCGCTAGGGAGCTCAGCGCGTGCGTGGCTTGCCCGCCTTGCGCTTGCTCTTCGCTTTGGGCGGCGGGAGCTGGTCCAAGCGACGACCCGGGTCGCTATCTTCGACCAACTTGTCGAGACGCCGAACGCGTGTCTCCGGTCGCTTCACTCTCACCACCCAGTGCAGTGCAGTGCAGTGCAGTGCGGCGTCGATCCAGCCGAAGCACAGCGCTTCGTCCAGCGCTAGAGAGCGCTGCCTCGGATGCTACCAGACCAAAAGTGTTTGGGCGAACGTCGAGGCGCACCGCTCGTGATGTTGAAGTCGATGCGTTGAAGATCGAACTCTCCATATGCAAACGCGCCGTCGTGCGCGTGGGTCATCGCCACGCCGCGGCTGCTCAAGTGGCGCGCAGAAAATGTGCGGTACTTGCTAAGTGGTGTCGACCAGCGTTCGTGTGTGAACATCCTGCCGTTGGCAGATGCGCGTGAGCGGTCGTCTGATTCGAAGTCGACCAGCTCTCCTGCATCGTTGAAGTACAGCGTGGCGTGTACAGTGTAGATGCCGCGGGTAAATGCGACGCGTGCGGACCTGCCATCGCTGGACTCCCAGTGCATGGCCGGATCGAGCAGCGCGCTAGGCGCGAGCACACACAAGTCGTTCAAGATCGTGACGGTCTCCGACTTGTCCATGATCGTGCCCTGGCGTGCTGCAAACTATTTGTCAGTCGGCCAGATCTACCTACTCTCCAATCCTTTGCTCTGCTGGGCGTCGATCGCTGCAACGCTACTTGATAGCCTCGCAATATTTTGAGGGCCCTCGTCGCAGAACCCTGCTGGTCAAGTCACTTCATCGGTCCAGACGCGAAAGCTCTCCAGGGTGCTCGGGCCGAAGCTAGTGCTGATGGCGACGTCCGCAGCATCTCGGCCCCGCGCGATCAAGACGCGCCCGATGCGCGGCGCATTGTTACGTGGATCGAACGTGTACCAACCATCCTCCAAGTACGCCTCGAACCACCCCGCGAAATCCATAGGAGCATAGGGAGGAGGCAGGCCGATGTCGCCCAGATAGCCGGTGCAGTAGCGCGCCGGAATGTTCAGGCAGCGGCAGAATGCGATCGCCAAATGGGCATAGTCCCGGCATACACCTTTGCGCTCATTGTAGACCTGAAGCGCAGACTTGGTGGGATTGGCATAAGCGTAGCCGAACTCGATGTGTTGATGCACGAAGTCGCAGATGCGTTGGACGCGCTTCCACCCGGTTGGGCCCTGCCCAAACAGCTTCCATGCGGTGTCAGAGAGCAAGTCCGTTTCGCAGTAGCGGCTGCCGAGCAGAAACACCAGGCTGTCTTCCGGCAGCTCGTGCAAGGGTCGTTGCCGCGCCGAGGGCAGGCACGGGTCGGTCTTCCCGGAGTCGTTGATGATGGCATCCGAGGTGAGTTGGACCCGCCCAGCCGGCGCGACGATCCGACTGCACCAGTTGCCCAACCCATCACGATACGCACTCACTGGGACTTCTGGGCTCACGACAAGCTTGTCGGGCTTCACGAGGTCCGCCACGCGACTGTGATGAACGTTAAGTGTCAGGATCATCGGCGTCGGTTGTGGACACTGAAAAACGAGATCATAGCCAACTCGGATCTGCATTGGGCCTCCTGAAACTCGATCGGTCACCACTGCAACTCCGGCAGCTGTTTGAACACGCCGCGCACGCCGTCGCGCCACTGGGCACTGAGCGCGCCGAAGTACGCGTCGCCTTGTTCGAAGCGCCGCCGTCGCCGGGCGTGGAACGTGTCGCGCTCATAGCAGAGCAGATCGATCGGCATGCCAACCGATAGGTTGCTGCGCATGGTCGAGTCGAATGACACGAGCACGCACTTGGTCGTGTCGCTCAAGCTAGCCACCGGCGTGATGACTCGATCGAGGATCGGCTTACCGTACTTGGCCTCGCCGGTCTGCAAGAACGGCGTGTCGCTGCTGGCCTCGATGAAATTCCCTTCAGCGTAAGTTCGGAAGAGTCGCGGGGCTTCACCCTTGATCTGCCCGCCGAATATAAAAGAGGCGTTGAAGGCTACGTTGCCCGAGAGGTGCGGCCCGTCACGCCGCTCGACCTTTCGCACGGCGTCAGACACCACAGATGCGACGTCGAACATAGTTTGGGCCGTCCACAAGCTCGGCGTGGAATCGTTGGCTTCGCAGCCCTGCTTCAGCACACCGATGACGGCCTGTGTGCCAGCCAGGCTCCCAGAGCTCAAAAACACCAGCACCCGATCACCTGGGCGCTCGAAGACCGTCATCTTGCAGAACGTCGCAAAGTTGTCGACGTCCGCGTGGGTTCGCGAGTCGGACCCAAATATAATTCCGTCACGTAACAGCACACCAATACAATAGGTCATAACAACTGTCTGCCTGGAGCAGCCCTGCGGCGCTCCGGACAACTGTTGGATGCATGAAGCGTGCTCGTAGCTCGACCTATCTGAGCCATCACGATTCGAGCTCAGCAGGTCGAGGCGAAACGTACGCGAAACTGCGCCGAAAACAGCGAGGCGTGGCATGAGACAACTTTGCGTGCACATACGTCTCACTGCTGTCTCTCCCGCCGCAAGAGCGCAAGGCCGACCCGATGCGTGCGTACGCGACGCTCGGCGACGTGGCTACATGCCGAGCAATGCCCATCCGAACGCGAACCCTGAAGTGGCGAGCGCGATGAACAGAAGCACGCCTCCGAGCAGCAAGCTCTTGAGGCATCCACCGGCGCCTCGCCTCATTCGCGGCTCGGGTCGATAGGGTGCCATTCTCGTGGGCATGTAGCGCGCGCGAACGGCGGCTTGGATGATCTGCTGCCACGGCACCATTTTCGAAGCGCGTGGCTCGATCGCATCCGGCGGCCGCCTCCGCGGCTCGGGTGGATCCACAGGCGCGTACCGCGGGGGCGGCGCCGAGGCCGGAGCATGGGATCGCCTGCGTCTTGGACGTGCAGCAGATGCAGACGGCGCAGGCGCTGCTGGCGACGCGCCACGGCGCCGATGCCTTTACTCGCCCGAAGGGCTTGCATGCCAAGCGCTGCGAGGTTCTCGTGACACAAATGCGGTGCCAACGCGCGTTTGCGCGCTGCGGCTATCTACGTGTGTCGCGTAGCAGTCGCGCCAGATCACGCGCCTGCGGTAGAGCAGCACCCATTCGTCACTGACAAACGCAGCGCGCAAGCTCCTATTGCGCCTCTCCACCGTTGCAGCCAATGGCGTCAGCACCGCGCCGGCCGCAGCTGACGTCTGCGACTCATACAAGAACAGCCAGCTCGTTGCCTTCTCATGTGACCGCCGCAGGTTCTGTCTATGTGCCTGGGCAGACGCGTCTGCGCCACCGCCGCGAACCTCGTGGACCGAGTCCCTAGGAAAGCCCCAAACTGATCGTCGGCGCGTCAGTACGTGCAGAGCCAGTGCACACCTGAGTCGCACGCGCAGTTTGCGGTGCCTCCCTCCGGCTTGGTGTAGTTGCAGGGCGTAAACCAAGGCGATGAGCAACTCACCCACTCGTCCGTCGGCGGATAATAGGCTGACTGTTCGTGGATCTGAGGCGGGCAGCCCATCGGGTTGTCCGCAGCTGCAACGTAGCAACCATGTGGTGTCGAGCCTCCGCACACGCCTCCGCCAGCGGCCCCGGCGCTGACTGAACCGCCCGAACCCGCGCTCGCTGCGCCAGCTGTCGCGGTTGCACCCGCAGAACCAGTTGAGGTTGTGCTTGCCGCGCCGGCAGCTGCTCTGCCGGCATTGCTGCTGACGGCGGCACTCATCGTGCCCGCGCTCGCGGCGTCGCTATTGGCTGCAGCTCCAGACGAGCCACCAGCTGGCGGAGGTACTACCGCTGGCGCCGTGGTCGCCGCAGCGCCGGCATTGGTTGCCATGACCGGGCTGGCTCGGTTTTCAGCTCCAGCCACAGGCGAACCCGTGCTGCTTATCGCGACACCGCGTTGCTGCGCCGCACCAGCGGCGCCCGTGTTCTGAGTGATCACCGGAGGCACCGCGCTCAAAGGCGCGGGACCCGCGTCGCAAGCAGGCCACGCCACGACGCCAATAGCTGCAACCACCTGAAGCGTGCGAGGATGAAACATCCCTCGGCCTTACCTCGTGCCGCTCGCGAAGTCCGGCGCAACTACCCATGCAGCCGGCGCTCGAGCACAAATTTGGCGCCATTGTCATAACACGTGCCTGTGCCGCGAGCTTCGCAGCGCACAGGTCAATGCGACCTATCGAACACTCGGATGCTGTCGCTTCCGATTACTTGTTTCGCGGGAGGAAGCCGACCCACGTCGCAGCCAACATCGTCGAGACCGCACGCTGGGCCGGCAGCCAAGGGCTGCCGATCTTGCGGGCCGCGAACATCCATCCGCTGTCAGCGCTGCCACTGCAAACTTGGGTCCGGTATCTCGATGCGCGCTTCGGGCAGCTGCAAATCGCGTCTGGCGCATCGGGCGAGCGCCATGACGTCAGCTACCAGTGCATCGCGCGTGCGCCGTGCACACTGAGCCTCACAACTCGCTGCTTGCGGCTGCAGCAGGCGCTGACGTCGTGCAGCCGCGGGTTGTGAGTGTTCGTTGGACCATTAGCTCGAACAGGGTTTCGAGCTGGGCTTGGGCGGTTCTTGATTCGATGACGCCAACCGCGCGCGCAATGGCTTCGAAGGTTGCTAGGCCCTGCGCGCGTGGTTCGTGTCGCAGTGCGTATAGGCTCGGTGCGCCTGCCAGCAGGCGCACGCGCTCGGCGCGCTCGAGGCCGGGGATGCGCCGGGCCGCTCGGCTGGCTTGCCGCCAGCTGCCATCCGGCACGACCAAGCTGATAGGGCGGGGATCACTCGCGACCAGCTCAGGCGTCAAGTCGGCGGCATCATCGGCAGGAAACAGCAGCAGGACGCGCCGGCCTTGCGTATGCAGATAACTCATGTCGAGCGGCGCTGCCTGTTCGCCGTGGACGTGAAGCGCGCCGTTGCGCAGAGCGCGCAGCGCGATCGGCCCGCTCGCCGTGGTCTTGGAAACTTCACGTCGATGCATGATCAGCTCGATGCGGGTCACGAGCTCGAGCGTGGGGATCTGCGCGCACAAACACAACGCCAAGTGCATTCGGCACGCGTCACAGCGCACGCTACGTTTTGATCGCTTGCCCAAGCCGCCGTCAGCCGACGGTCCAGACTTCACGCCCGGACTTCAAGAGCTTGCGCTGAATGTGCATCTCCTCAGCCCCCTCCTCCTCGCTGCGCGCGCGCAGCTCGGCCAGGTCCTCGTCGCTGCCATCGCAAAAACCGAACGGTCGCGGGTTGTTGGCGACGTTCAACTGCACTTGGAGCTCACCGCGATCCCAGCGCGTTTGGGTCGCATTGTCGTATGGATAGATCATGGCTCACAGTGTGCGCCAATCACTCGCCAGCAACCACTTCAATCGCTCGGGGCGCATGAACGTCTCAGGAGACAGCCCAACGCAGGATCACCCCGCGTGTGCACGAACACCTCGCCACAGCCGCGCTACGCATCGAGTGCTAGCGCGAACGGCAATACAGGTCCCGCTCCTGCTGCGCGCAGCACGCGCGCGGCTTCGCAGAACGTCCAGCCGGAGTCGGTGCGATCGTCGACGAGCAGGAGCGGCGCCGCTTCTAGCTGCAGGCCGTCGGCCGAGAACGCGTTATAGACCGCGCGTAGGCGTTGAGCGCTGTTGGAGCGCGCGGTGCCGGTCGGCAGCTCGCGCACGTACCGGAGCGCTCCGACTGGATGCATGCGACCAACCTTGGCCAGACGCTCTGCGAGGCTCGAGATCAACAGTGGGTGTGTGCGACTCGGAAGCCACGCGACTTGGGTCGGCCTGGCATCCCAGCTCCATTCCGCCAGCACGCGCACCACTGCGCGGAACACATCTTCGGGCACCTCGGCGTCGGGCGCAGCGAGCAACGTGCGCAGCCGCGGACCCCAGCCGATATCGGACAGGCGACAGAGCGCGCGCCCGGGCTCGGGTGGTGTCCGCAGCTTGCCGGTGAGCGGCACATCGAGCGCCGCCATGCCGGTAGGCCACAGCTTCTTCGGCGCGATCTCGACGCCTGGCTTGCTGAGCGTCGCTTGTGCCGCTGTAAGCGACACCTCGCTGACCGTGGCATCGAGCAAGACACCGGTGCAGCGATCACAGCGCCCACACGGCGCGGCTTGTGGGTCATCCAGCTGACGGCGCAAGAACTCCATGCGGCAGCCGCTGGTGGCGGCGTAGTCGCGGATCGCTTGCTGCTCAGAGCGGCGGTCGACGGCTACGCGCCGGTAGCGCTCCGCGTCGTATTGCCAAGGCGCGCCGGTCGCGGTCCAGCCGCCCGCGACACGCTTCACCGCACCGTCGACATCCAATACTTTGAGCATGGTCTCGAGCCGCATGCGCCGCAGATCGACGCGCGTCTCGAGCGCCGCGACAGAGAGCGGCGACGATGCTTCGACGAGCGCATCGAGCGTCCGCCGCACCTGCTCCTCGCTTGGAAACGCGAGTGAGGCGAAGTAGCGCCAGATCTCTTCGTCTTCCACACCCGGCAAGAGCACAGCGTGTGCGTGCTCGACACCACGGCCCGCGCGACCGATCTGCTGGTAGTAAGCGATCGGCGACGGTGGCGCGCCGAGATGCACGACGAACCCGAGATCAGGCTTGTCGAAGCCCATGCCGAGCGCGCTGGTCGCGACCAAGACTTTGATGCGATTCGCAAGCAAGTCCTCTTCGGCAGCGCGCCGCTCTGCGTCGTCCGTGCGGCCCGAATACGAGGATGCGGTCACGCCACGCTCGCGCAGGAAGGCAGCTACTTCGTCCGTCGCGGCGACGGTCAGTGTGTACACGATGCCGCTGCCAGGCAGCTGCGGGAGATGGTCCGCGAGCCACGCCAAGCGGTGTGCCGCGCTCGGCTGCTGGACGACCGCGAGCTGCAGCGACTCGCGATCGAGCGTGCCGCGCAGCACAAGCGTGTCCGCGCCGAGCTGCTCTACGACGTCGTCCACCACGCGTCCATTGGCGGTCGCTGTCGTCGCGAGCACAGGCACGCCGCCCGCCAGCTCCCCGAGCAGCGTGCGAATGCGCCGATAATCTGGCCGAAAATCGTGGCCCCAGTCGCTGATGCAGTGCGCCTCGTCGACCACGAGCAGCCCGGTGCTCGCAGCCAAGCGCGGCAAGACCTCGTCGCGAAAGCCCGGGTTATTCAGGCGCTCTGGACTCACCAGCAGCGCATCGACCTCGCCACGCTGGATGTTGGCGTAGACCTTATCCCACTCGTCCACATTGCTCGAGTTGACTGTCACGGCGCGTACCCCCGCACGCTCCGCTGCCGCGATCTGGTTGCGCATCAACGCGAGCAGAGGGCTCACGATCACGGTCGGCCCGGAAGCCCGCGCGCGCAGCAGCAGCGTCGCGACAAAATACACGGCTGACTTACCCCAGCCGGTTCGCTGCACCACCAGCGCGCGCCGCCGCTCATTCACGAGCGCCGCGATCGCCGCCCATTGATCGTCGCGCAAACGCGCGCCCTCACCCGCCAACCGGCGCAAGTGACCTTCAGCCTCTTCTCGCTCTGCAATCGCGCTCATGTGTGCTCTTCTCGACCAGCGCGCGACGCAGTGGAGCCGCGCGCAAGGCAGAGGTGCACCATAGCGCGAAATCGCGCTCAGTCCGCGGCTTCGTATGTCAATGCGCGATCGCCAAGGTCTGCGAAGCTGCGTGCCAGCTCGAGCAGCTCTCGCTGTAGCCTGCGTCTTCGATGCCCGCGGGTGCGTCGGACCCTGCAGCCGGAGGCATCTTGTTTTGCGTGAGCTGCTCGACGATGTCGTGGCGCCCGGTGAGCGCTTGGTTTGGATAGTTGAAGAACTCGAGCGGGTTGATCTTGGATGGATTGCTCGGGTTGTGGCACGACTCGCAAGCAGCTTCCCGCTGCTTTTCGGAGAACGCGCGGTATGCACGATCGAGCGCTTCGATGTGTGGATTGTCCTGCGAGAACAGGAAGCTAAACAGCGCGACACGCGGCTGCCGCCCATCTTCCCATCGCCACTGCCCATCCCACACGCGCTCGCTATGCGGACGCTCGACATCTTGCGTTTCCGAGCGCAACACCGCAGTGATCGCGTCGCGCTCGAAGAAGAACAGCAGCTCGAGCGTGCGCTCGTACGACTCCCACTTGGGCTGGGAATGCCAGAACGGGTAAGGATACTCGCCTGCGTCGAGCTCGTTACGAAACACCACGGGCACGTGCAAAATAAAGCGCCCGTCGTCCAGCGCCTGGACGCTGTGATCGCCAGGGAACGCAAACGTCGAGAGATATAGGCGCCGCCACACGAACGGATCGAACAGGGTGGTGTTGCTCTTCGCGAGGTCGTAGCCGGCACCCGCGGACTGCACGCCCCAGCGCAAGTACGTGTCCTTGTGTGCCTCCGTCAGCGTACGATCCTGCGCGAGCGTGGCCGCGCAGCGATCGCGGTCTGCAGTGTCTGCGAGCGCAGTGGGCGCACATCCACTCTCCAACGCAGCGCCTACAGCCTCCGCGAGCGCCGACCCAGTGAGGCTGACATCGACTTCGTCATCGGACGAGCCACGTGAAGTCACCTCGCTGCATCCGCAAAACCACACATGAAGCAAAAACGAACCTAGGCATCTCCTAGACATGCGTCCGTTATAACGAAGCATGTCCGCACGGGCAATTCCGGCACGCGCTTATTGCGAATATGTCGCAACAGTGAACGAGAGGAACGCCAAAGAAACGCCAGGAACCGCCGAAGAACGCCAAGTGAACGAAACATGCTCCGCTGCTCCCGCGCTTACGTTCGCGTGACGCAGCGGACCGCGCAGGACCTCCCCGCATCGGTGGCTCCTCGTTGCTTGCGCAGCCAAAGCACGACCACCCATACGAGAAACGCCATGCCGCCTATCCACACGATCACCGCGAGCAGGTGCAGCCAGACCGAATCAGATACAGGGCGTGCGTACGCGAAAGCGTCGCATATCGCCGCGGGTTTTAGACCAGCTTCAGTACTCGCTCACGTTGGCTGCCGGAATATCGCGGAACACGCGGTCCGCTTTGTCGCCAGAGCCGGTGAACATATACGAGAGCTCGTGGTGACGCACGTAACACAGAGGGCTGTCGCTCTGCACCACGGCGGAGATCACGCCGCTCACAGTGACATTGTTGAGATCGATCTTCAGCTCGAACTCGGTGCCGCCGTTCTGACGGACCAGCTTGCCCATATCGCTGCCCTGAAAGTTCTCGATGCGAACTTCGCACGGCGCGTTGAACTGGAACATCTTGTCAGCGGCTTTGTGTCCCTCACTGTCCTTGATGGTGATCTTGCCACCGCGGAAATAGCTGCGAACCGACGCCGCATCCTCCCCCGCATCCGGCCAGGTGATGTGCTCGAGCACGTTGTCACCCATCATATGCACGCCTTCGCATCCGGGATAAGCGATCGTCACGTTCTTCAGCTGCGCTCCCGGCGCCAACAGGAAGTAAGGCCGCTGTGACTCAGCCTGTTCGCCATCGCTCGTGTCGCAGTTCATGGCTGCAGCGTCCGCGGTCAGCGTCTCGCCGCGTCCATCGTATGTCGCACCGGAGGGAACGTAGATGGTCTGTGTGATCGTGCGCGCGTTGCCGGTGCCTGCCATCGCGCATGACAGTGTGCCGAGCTCTTCTGTCAGGTACTTCTCGTAGTCTTTCGCGAGCTCTTCATCGGCCGGTGCGAGGCCGCGCAGTGCGACCAGCGGATCTTGCTCACAGTTGCCTGGTGTACCGGGTTGCGCTGGCTCAGTCGGCTGCTCGGTTGCACCGGCACCGCCCGCGCTTGCACCGGCGACAGGCGCAGCGCTGCCTGCGACCTGCGTGACGTCGCCACCCATCGGCGCCGCGGCACGACCCGCAAGCGCGCTTGTGTTGCCGCTTCCAGCTGCACCGGCTGTCTGGGTGCCGGTCTGCTGCATGGGCGTCATCGGCCGCGCCGTTTGCCCTGCAGCGCCAGCTCCGCCAGCTGCCGGGGCTTGTGTGGCGTGGCTGCTCTCAGCAGGCTCGCTGCTCGGTTCACTCGCACAGGCTGCAAACAGTAGAGTCATGATCGCGAGCTGCGATGCACATTTCGTCATCCCGAGCACTCCAGCTTGAGCGGTTCGCAATCTCGAACACGCTGGAGGTACGTGGCATCGACCCCGGTACACGGGTCAGCGGCTGCGTCATTTACGCCGAACGCGTGACGGATTCTCGCACACGGCTGCATTGGGCTGGTGCTGACGCTGGCGGCCCACGCGTGGGGCGTCCCGTCCTTGAGGCTTCAATGATGAAACACCTATGGCTGCTGGGGACTCTTTGGGTTGGCTGTTCGCTCAACGATTCGGAGGGCAGCTCGCAGGAGACGGCCGGGAGCATGGCGACAACGAGCGCCGGCTGCCCAGCGAGCAGGCCGAGCATAACGCCGCAGCCATCAGCTTCGGCCTTATGCGCGCCAGTCAGGAGCGTTCAGCCATCCGCTGGAGGCGTTGGCGCTCAGCCATCAGCGGCAGGCGCTCCGACTCCCGCACCCGCGACGAGCGTCGCCATCTGCGAAACACTCGGGAGCTCAAGCGATTGGGTCGTGCGCGTTGCCGCTGATGGCGGCGTTGCCGAATCAGACGATCTGCACGGGCTGCCGCGCGGCCATGAGCCAGTTTGCTGGGCAGAACCCACTGGTCGAATGGATGGTTCGCTCATGCGCGCCGTTCCGCAGCACAAACGGAGTGACGATGTCAGCAGTGAGTCGGGGAACACGAATCGCGCTATGCGCGGGGCTTGGGCTGATGCTCGTAGGTTGTGGCTCGGCTCCCGCGGAAGAGGCCGAGGGCGGCGCGGGCTCCAACGTGCCACTGGTGGATAACTTCCCTGGCATGGCCGGCCAGAGCGCGGGCGATGGCTTCAAGGGATGGCGCAATCCGGCAGCCGCTGGCAGCGGCGGAGCTGCGGCTGGCACCGTGGCCGCCGCAGGCAGCTCAGGCGCGGCGGGCAAAGCGCCTGCAGGTGGTAGCGGCGGCGCAGCGGGCGGGTCCGCGGGTGGTCCTGCCGCTGGCAGCGGCACTACAGCCCCAGCCGAAGACCCGCTCGACATCTTCGGGCTCGGCAGCGCCGGCGCCCCGGCGGAAGATCCGCTCGACCTCTTCGGCATGCCGGGCATGATGAGCTGCGCGGGGCTGCTCTGCGCTGAGCTCGCCGACTGCCAAAACCTCTATCCGACCGAGCACGCTGCCTGCAAGTTCACCCAGTGCGTGGACCTGGAGTGTAAGTAACAAATCACGCGCGCGGCGGAAACGACGAGCGCGACTTGGGCTGCTCGCGCTTCTTGAACTGCCGCGCGATCAGCTCCAGCAGCTCGTAGATCGGCTGCAGCGCGACGTACCCGGGATGCTGCGAGTCAGCGCGAGCGCTCAGCACCATGTCCGCGATCTGTGCTTGTTCGAACCAACGCACGGCTCAGCTCCTCACTGAAGTGTGGGCGCTGCTAACGGCTGCGCCTGTGACACGGTTCACCAAAGTCTATCAATCGAGCGACTTCGGTTGGGCGAGTAGCCCTCGCAAACCGTTTTTCGCCAAGCTGAGACATGGAGGCGCGAAACCCACCGAGCCGCTCGCCTACGGTGAGCCGGACCTACCCGGCTACTTTTCGCACAACTGACAGTCCGGGACGGATCCAGGCGATCGGTCCGGTTTGAATCGTGCTAAGCGATGGCCGCTCTGCCGTCGAAATACCACGCCCAAAACCTAGTTCCCGACCCATGATGCGCGCACCCCAGCCTGTCTCGCACACCGACCTGCAACGACGATTCGCGCGGATGTTCCGCGCCCCACTGCTCGCGCTCGGGCTCTATGCATGTGGGGGCGGAGAGCTGACCTCCGCAGTGGTATCCGAGCAGGCGGCGGACGGCGGCATGAAGTTGGGCTCGCGTCCCGCTAGCTCGAGCAAGCCGCAACTGCCCGCGCGCGATGCAGGCGCGACCCAAACAGGGCGCCCCGCGGAGGACGCGAACGTCGATGCTTCGAACGAACGCGCTGACGCGGGCGCGATGCCCGCGCTGGACGACGACGCTGGCAAGCCTGAAGTCGGCGCGCCCGTCGTGAAGAACTGGGCGCCATCACGTCCGCGCAAGCTCGGAATGTTAGTCGGCTTCAATGCGGAGTACGCAACCCCTAACGTGAACCTGTTCGGCTCGGACCTCGCATCGTCGTTCGAGCACGCCGGCAAGATCGTCGTGTTGTTCGGCGACAGCTATGGGCAACCCGACTCGGCGTGCAACACGATGTTCGGTGAAAACGACGACATGGCAGGCACGCTGCCGCTCAATCGCGTCGAGCAAATGCCCAAGCTCGCGCCGATCACCGACCCTGCAACACCCGATCAGTTCAGGCGTGTGCAGCTGTTTCGCGATGGCGAGTCAGTGCTGCTCGACCAGTTCAAGATCCCGATGACGGGCTTCAGCGACGGCACGGATGCTTACGCGGTGTTTCAGCCGCAGATCCCTGTGGCTTGTGGTGGGGAGCCCGCACAAGCCTGTCCCGATCGCGACGGTCTGTTGTGCGTACCTAACATATCGATCTGTCCACCATCGCCAGTCACCACACCTGCTATCTGCGAGCCGCAATCGCCGCTGTGTTTGATCGGCTCGTGCTCGCGCAGCTCCGCTTGCGTAGACACGCGCTCATCGCAGTACGACGGCAGCGCGCGGGGCAACGCCGCGTCGATCTTGTCTGAGGTGTACATCGGCCGAGCGCGCGGCGAAGACTTCGCGAGCTTCGATGTCGCGGCGACCTGGCAAACCAACTTGTTCGCACACGCAACGGCGCGCACAGTCAACCGCTTCGCTGGCACGAGCGCGGAGGCTGACTACAACCGCGGCCACGGCGCGCTGCTCGTTTGGGGCCGACCTGGTTGGATGGCAGAGCAAGGGCGGCAATCGCGGTTGTACTTCGCCACGGCTGCCTTGCCGCTCGCAGAAGGTGTGTTCCGTCCGCGCTATTACGCCGGCAGCGACGAACAGAGCGGCGAGCCGATTTGGACGGAAAATCAAGCGCGGGCGGTGCCGCTCGCGATGGATGGCATGGCGAATGGCAATGCGAGTGAAGAGCAAGGCATCGTCAACACCACGACGGTGAGCTGGTTGCCTGCGCCGATCAACCAGTGGGTCATGATGTACGGCGGTGACTTGCCGTCGCACCTGCTGGCCGATGCGACGGGCACGCGCGCCACGCCACGCAATGGCTCGATCGTCATGCGCTTTGCAAAGCATCCGTGGGGTCCATGGAGCGCGCCGACCGAACATCTGCTCGCCGGCTCGCCTGCAAGGGTCGGCGACGCATACGGACCAGGTGGCTTGATGTTCCACGCTGACTGCAAGGATGTCGACAAAGCGACCTGTGCGCGCAGCGACCCTTACACATTGCAGCTAACTGGTCAGTGCACGATGCGCGGCTCGGCGGACCAAGGTCGCCTGTACGGGCCCGGGATCATCGACGCCTACACGCGTAGAAACGCCCAAGGTGGACTCGATATCACGTGGGCGGTCTCCAGCTGGAATCCGTATGCAACCTACCTGATGGAAACTTCGTTCGATCCAGGCTGAGCCTGACGCCGTGTACGTTTCGTTGAGCAGCTGCGAGCGGCTCACCCACCTGACTCCATTCTACGACACCACCGTAGCCTTTGTGTCACAGAGGTCGTGCGCGCGGAGAGTTGTGTTACGCTCGCGCGACATCCATGAATCGAACTCGCTTGTCAGGCATGGCTGCCAGACTGAGCGTGCTGTCGGCGTTCACGATCACAGCCCGCTTCGTAGGCCACGCCGAAGCGCACGAGCCGCCGTTCGGCACCGGCGTGTACACGAGCGACGCGGGGCTCGTCGTGCGCATGTCGCGCGGCCTGGTGCTCCGCAGCTCTGAGCGGCTGGAGTATCGCTTGGTCTGCAATGAAGCGCTGGGCGTCGCCGAGTACGATACGCCGAGTGTGCTGGTGCGCGAAGACCGCAGCCTGCTGGTCGGGACCAGCACGGGTCTCAGACATGTAAGCGCCGACGGCTGCGAGATCGAGCTGTCACAGGCGTTCGGCGACACGCGAGTCTCTGCGCTGGTGCGTGATCCGAATGACAGCGCACGCGTGTACGCCGCGACCGACCTCGGCTTCTACGAGAGCCGAGATCATGGTGAGCACTTCGATCTCCTCGACTCGCATGTCTTCGACAGCCTGGAAGCGCCTGAGGGCGCTGACGATGTCGTGATCGCGGCAGGCAAGCTTGGCGCCCCAGGACACGTCCAGGCCTACATCGCCCGTTGGCGCAGCGCAGCGCCGCTCGAGCTGCAGGAGCTGGCGCTCGACCAGAACGAATATGGCGTAGCGCTCTTGGGATCGGACGCTGACCACGTCATCGCAGTCGCGCGCGCGTACTTGGGCACGCAATACCCAGATCGCTTTCTAGTTAGCTCGGACGGCGCGCGTTCTTGGCAGAGCCCGATGTCGGCGCCGGGCATCGCGGCGTTTGCGGTCGATGCGCGCAATGGCGCGTGGATCGTGGGCGATGCGGCAGGCTTGTGGCGCACGTCAAGCTCGGGTGAGCCGACGGCGCAGCTCGGTACCGCCGCTGTCAGCTGCTTGGCGCAAGCAGGCTCGGACTTGTTCATCTGCGATGGGGTTGGCGCTGAGGGCGGCGTTTCGCTGTCGGCTGATGGCGGCGAGCACGCGCGCTCGCTCCTGCGCTGGAATCAGGTTACCGGACTCGCAGCGTGCGCGGCCGATGCTCCCTCCGTGCAGCAGTGTCACGTTGCGTGGGGGGACTGGACGCGCGAGCTGCCGCCCGGTGCGCCGTTGCTCGAGGATGAGCTTCAAGGGACCCCCGACGCGGGAAACACGCTGAGCGGTGCCAGCCCTGCGAGCGGCTGCGCAGCTGTCGGCGGCAACCACAACACTGGCGTGCCACTCGGGCTCGCGCTTCTTTTCATGCTCATCACGCGTCGCCTGCAAGCAAAGCGATCTTACCCATGACGAAACCCGTTTACGCAGTCATCCTCGCGCTCGGCCTGCTCTCGGGCTGCAGCAAAGATTCGAACAGCTCCGAAGACGGCGCGACGCGGAGCGACGCGGGGCCTCGATCGAGTAGCGATGCTGGCACGCCGGTCGAGCCGAATCGCATCGCGGACGCTGCTACCAGCGACAGCGGATCGACAGCACAAAGCGACGCTGGCAGTGAAGCTGCTGGCGGCGGCGGTGGCGGCGAGCAGCAGCAGCAGGCGGCTGGCAGCGGCGCGCGCCCCGCGAGCCCGAGCGCCGATGCTGGTGCTGGCTCGAGCCCGAGCGAGCCAGACAACGACTCAGGCCCAGGCGAGCTCGCACCCTTGTGCTCGTCGTGCGGCGGCTGCGAACAAGTCATCGAAGTCGTCAGCACGATGCACACGAATACCCCCGTGACCTATCCAGATCCCCCGCCGACCAGCGGTCCACACAACCCTTGCTGGGGCCGCTGGGGCGTGCATGACGAACCGCTCGCAGCGGAGCGCTGGGTCCACAACCTCGAGCACGGCGGCGTGGTCTTTCTCTACAACTGTCCCGAAGGCTGCGCCCAGGAGGTGGCTGCTATCAAACAGCTCAACCGCAACCGGCATCGCACCATCATCACGACGTACGCCGCCCTCCCCACGCGCTTCGCCGTCGTTTCCTGGGGTCACCGCTTGCTCAGCGATTGCTTCGACCTCGCGACATTCGACGCGTTCTACGAGAGAAACTTCGACCACGGTCCCGAATCGAACGCCAACCCCCCCAACCCAACCTGCCCGCAGTAGTGTTAAGCTTGGTTGAGAGGGCCGGCCCTATTTCTCAGTCGCGCGGGAAGTCGTCGAACATCACGGTCAGCGTGTGTTTGGACGATGCCCAGTTCGGAATGCGAATGGTCTGTGGCTTGGTGGTGTCGCCGCGCGGGATGTTGAGCAGCGTGATGGTTCCGTCCGGCGTCTCGCTCGCCGGGATAAACAGGTCGACTCCGGTTTGAAAGGGTTGCATCGGGAACCAATCTAACAATAAGAGCGAGCTAACTTCGGGCGTGGCGGAGTCGTCGTGCACAAAGATGCTGATCGGTGGACGCATACTCGCTGCGTTGCCGACGTCTGTCGTGATGATGTTCTTCGCCTCTTGATCACCGCTCTCGCTCTTCGTGCTGACCTCGACTTCGTCGTCGCCCGTCCACTCGCGCATGCGGATCAACACGAGCGCGGCGTGGTGCTCACTCGTGTTCGTATGCAGGCGTGAATCGGCGTCAGCCGGGCCGGAGAGCAAGCGCACGAACTCTGAGCTGCGCAGAAACGGCTGTGAGTAGAAGTGATGTTGGTTGGGCATGTCGGGTGAGAGCAGCACCTGCTCGTAGTGTTTGTCGGGATCGACGGTGACCGGACCCCACGCGCCGTCTGCACCCAGCTCAAACTTGGCTTTCGGCTCACTGCCTACGCGTTTGCCGTTGTCATCGAGCTCCCAGTGCTCGAGCGTGAGGCCCTCGCGCCCCGTGTTCGCCGGGAAGTTCACCGCGCGCCCGGAGATCACGACCGGCTCTTTTTGCTTCACGATGTCGATCAGCTTCGGCTCGCGCCCGAAGAAGTGCTTGAACTGCACGACAAACGCCTCTTTCGAGGTAGCGACCTCGACGTGCTTCTGCCCAGGCAGCGGGTCCGTCTGACCTGGCCGCGTGTTGGTTGTTTGCGCCGGCGAAACGCACGGCACGGTGATCCCTTCGCAACCCGCGCCATCGAGCGCGACGTACTTCTCCACCTTCTCTGCGCGCGCCGCATCGCTTAGATATTGGCTCGACACCGCGGTGCCGCGCGAGTGCCCCATCAGGAACACCTTCTCGGTGCCAAAGGTCTCGCGAGCCTCATCGATCACTTCGTCGAGGCCGGCCACAAAGCCCGGAATGTCTGTCGCCACGCCATCGTGCTCGTAGGCGCGCAGGCGCTCCGCCGGATAGCCGTTCATGACGAAGCGCTGGGCTTGCGACTGGAACTGCTGCGCGGAGCCTGCGAAGCCGTGGACAAACACGATCGGCAGCGCTTCGTCGTCTGGGATAGCAGCGACGTTCTCCGCAGTGTTGGCCGAAGCATCGCCGCGGCCGGCGCTCGATGCGTCTTGCTCGCGAGCGCCGCTGTCTGCGGCAGGGCTCGCATTGGTTTCGTCATCCGAACAAGCAGACCCCCAAGACACAATTACAACTGACAGTGCACGACACCACAACGATGCAGCCTGCATAGCGGTCACCCTCTTTTAGTAAGCCCGTGCGACGCTGCGAGGCAATCGCAGCGACACGCATGAGCATTGCGCACGTGTATCGTTACTCGACGCCTATTTCCACGGCGCCCCCATGAATGGTGAGCGAAGGGAACGCGACTGGCCCAAAGGGAGATCTCTCCGCTTGCGGCCGAGCGGCCTGAGTCTTAGATACGAGCGCATGACAACCATCGGACTCATCGGAGCAGGAAACATCGGCAGCCAAGTCGCACGGCTTGCAGTCGCCAACGGCTACGACGTCGTGATCAGCAACTCGCGCGGGCCGGAGACATTGGCCAGCCTCGTCAAGGAGCTCGGCCCTCGCGCGCGCGCCGTCACAGCGCAGGAAGCCGCGGCGCTCGGAGACATCGTCGTCGTAACGGTGCCGCTCAAAGCGTACAAGAGCGTGGCCGTCGAGCCGCTCATCGGTAAGCTCGTGCTCGACACCAACAACTACTATCCCCAGCGCGACGGTCAAATCCCCGAGCTGGAGCGCGAAGAGCTCACGACCAGCGAGCTCTTGCAGCGGCATCTACCGAAGTCCAAAGTCGTCAAAGCGTTCAACCACATCCAAGCGGCGCACATGACCGAGCATGCGCAGCCAGCAGGAACGTCGAATCGCCGCGCGCTTGTGATCGCGGGTGATGATGCGGAAGCCAAAGCGACGGTGACCAAGCTGCAAGATCAGTTCGGCTTCGACACGGTCGACGTCGGCCCGCTCAAGGACAGCTGGCGCATTCAACGCGACACACCAGGCTACGGCCCCCGCCGCACTGCAGAGGAGCTCAAGCGCGACCTCGCTGCAGCTGTGCGCCCATCGCCCAAAGGCTAAGGCGGCTTAGCTCAAAGCCCCAAGTCCGCGCCCCAACGGCCGCTGCAGTGCCGCTGATGGCGGCCCTCATGTCACAACGTAGTCGCAGGGATGCAGCGCATGCCGACCGGGCCTGCCGCGGGCCGAGCCCGATCACACTCAGGCGCCGGCGGAGTTTCGTGCTAGAGTCGGCGCCCACATCCATGCTGTTTGCGCTGTTGCTTGTTGGTTTGATGTTTGTCTTGGGTTCCGCGTTCACGCGGCTCGGTGTGTTCGATTACGCTGGCGCGGATGTGCTCAACCGCTTCGTGGTGTACGTGTCGTTGCCCGCCCTGGTGCTGCATGTGGTGCCCAAGCTGCACTGGGAGCGCGAGCTGACGCTGCTGGTCGCGGTGAGCTGGGGCACGTTACTGATCGCTGTGCTGGCGGTCGTCTTGCTCGCACGCGTATTCTCTTTTTCGCGCGAAGTGCTCGGCGCGTTGCTGTTGTGCGCGCCGCTCGGCAACACCTCGTTCCTCGGAGCGCCGCTTATAGCTGCACTGCGCGGGCCAGACGCGCTGAAGTACGCGATCATCTACGATCAGCTCGGCTCGTTTCTGGCGCTCTCCACCTACGCGCTGTTTGTGATCGCGCGCTTCTCCGGCGCAGAGCCGCCTTCGGCGCGCGCGATGCTCGGCCGGGTGGCGACGTTCCCTCCGTTCATTGCGCTGATGATCGCGCTGCCGATGCCGCCGCTGCCAGAGGCGCTCGATGCTGTGCTCGGCCGGATCGGCGACACGCTGTCGCCGCTCGCCATGTTTGCCGCAGGCATGCGCTTGCGCCTGCGGCTACCGACTGAGCGTGCCGCGCTCGCGAGCGGCCTCGGCGTGAAGATGCTGCTCGTGCCCGCATGCGCATTCATAACCGTGCGCACGTTCGGGGAGCCCGGACTACTCGCAGACGTGGCAATCCTCGAAGCCAGCATGCCACCCATGCTCTCCGCAGCAGCCTTAGCAAGCATGGCAGGCCTCGCTCCGGAGCTATGCGCAGCACTCGCAGGCTACGGCATAGTCATCGCGCTCGCACTCGTGCCGCTACTAGCTGCAGTATTGTAAATAGCGCCGCGCTCGCAGCGTCGCCGCAGCGTTCGTGCGACGCAGGATGACGCCGCGCTTGCAGCGCCGCCGCGTCGTCATCGTCGGCTCGCGCCCCCGCCCGCTGCGCTGCTACAGCGTGCCGCGGAAGGCTGCGGTTCACTAGAAACTACCGCTGAGAGTCAACCCGTTGGGAAGCGGCATCACAGTGAGCAGGTTGGCTTGCGCCGGTTTTGCAGTAGCTTCAGCGCCGTAGCGATAGTGCCAGAGCCATGGGTAGAAGTAGCCGATCGAGAAGCCAATGGCTGCACCGAGCAACACATCGGTGGTGTGGTGCCGGTCGCCGATCACCCTGAACAGCCCAGTCGCGGTGGCGAGCGCCAATGACTCTGCACACGCGGCGAGGTCCCAAGCTTTGCTGCCATACAGCGGAAGATGCGCGTGGTGAATGCACGTGAGGCCAGCGGCCGTAAACGCATTGGACGTGTGCGAGCTGGGAAAGCTCGCGTACGCGCCGGTGTCGCACAGCGGATCGAAGTTGGGGTCGCGCTTGCAATCCGGGATGAGCGGCCGTTCGCGCGCGACTGCTTTGAACAACAACGTCGCGATCAAGATGTTGATCGCAAATGCTTGCGCGTTGATCAAGCTGAGCTGAGCGGCCACACCCGGACTTCGATCCAAAAGCGGCAAGAGCGCGCTGTCGATGAGAGCGATCTGCGCGATGCTGGTGAGCAATGTGACATCGCTCGCGATGCGGATGGCGTCGCGGGCACCACCGTTGCGCGCACGCAACACATCGCGCAGCGCGTCGTCGAACAAGATGCCGCCTCGCCAGCGCGGATCGTCCGGATACTTCAGCAGCACGGTTGCGCCGATCGCTCCGAGGATCGACGCACCGGTCAGCCAATAACCGATCGGGCGAAAGTGTGGCCAGGCCGGGTTCCAGTGCAAGCGATGCTCGCCGCTCGCAGCAGCAGGCTCATCGGCACGAGCGCGCGGCGGCGCGAGCGGCATGAGCACGAGCAGGCAAGCGAAGAGGCGCAGCGCGACCGTTGACAATCCCAATTCCTAATCCCGTTCGATGCCTGCGAGCCACAGCCCCTGGGCGCCGCGATCGTACACATGCGCGCGCAAGGGTGCCATGGCAGAGCCCGTTGCGATCTCGACGATACCGTACTGCGCAGCCAGAGGCGGCAGTGCGACACACAGCTCAGCGCCGTGTTCCTGCACCGCGAGCGCACGCCCACCGTCTGATTCGAGCATACGAGCGCTGGGCGCCGAAGACCCGGTGGCAGCACCAGAACGCCGCGCGAGGTCGATACCGCATAGCTCACGCCCGCGCACCCGCAGACCCGCGAGCGGCGACAGCCGCGTTAGATAGCGCTGCAAGATCAGGTCCCTACGCGTGATCAAGGTCCGCGTCAGGTAAGCGCTGCTCTCGGCATCGTATTGCCCGACGCTGACAGCGGCGGTGATCAGCCCATCGTCGAAGCCAGCCAAGATGCGCGCCATCCACGCGCCGTCCGCTTCAGTCATGCGTTGAAACGCCGGGTTCGGGTAGCCGCCACGCCAATCCTCCGGAACGAAGTCGCGCGCGCTGAAATAGTTGAAGATCCCGCCGTCGCGGCGCGCACGCTCCCAAGGCCGGCTCACCAAGCCAAAGCTGAGAAAGTCGCGCACCAAGTAATCGAAGTCGAAGTAGTACGCATGCCCGAGCCGGCGCGACAGCTCGTCCGACGCCCACACGCTGCCAAAACAGTCGCCGAGGTCGAGGATATAGTGGCGCACGTGCCCGGCCGGCATGAACACATCCATACTGTTCTGCTCGCGCGAATCGAAGTGGTTCAGCCATGCCGCCATCAGCCGCGCGCCGCGCAGCTCGCGTCGATCCTCGTGCGGCACCACGTCGTTCGGATCGTCGTCGCGTGTACCTTCGTAGCGCGCCGGCCCGATCGGTTTGCCCGGCAGCCAGCGCGACGCGCCCATGCGCACGAGACCATCGCGATGCGATGCTTTCGCGAGCAATGCAGCCAGCTCCGCTTCATCGAAAGGCCGCGCCACGCCGCTGTTGTCCGTGACAGTCAAGCCCGGCTTCAGCTTCAGAATCTTAGGATCGAAGTAGACCACCGAGTCGCACGGCGCGAAGTAGCCCGCTGCGTGGTACAGGCGCGACGCGATCGCCGTCGCACCGGTGGCGCGCTGCGGCTCGCCATCCGGGTCGGCCTTGAGCATGAATTTCCCGACGTCGGGAATATTGACGCGAAAGCCTGGATTCGCGCCGTTCGGCTTGCCCTGATCGATCAGCCAGCTGCCCGCCGGCATGTTCACGTCCAGCACCTGCGCGCCACACGGACCGCTGACGATCTCCTCCGCCGTCAGCGGCCGCCCGCCGATCCGGTTCTCGAACCACGAGGAGTCCGGGACCTCGTCGAGTGCGTTCACGTTGGTCGCGCGGTCCGCTGGATCCACAGCAAAGAGCCACGACACCGGCCGGAACACCATCTGATCTGCGCCGTCCCATGCGAACGGTGACACGTACTCCACGGGCGCGGGCGCAAACGCACGCTGGTCGTCGTCGCGCCACATCACCGGCCGCAGCGGAAAACGCGGATCGCTCGCACACGCGCAGCACAGCACCAGCCACCACAGCGCGCGCCGCTCAAAAGCCATGATTGCTCCCCAAGATCACGCGCAGCGAAGTCACCTGCGTACCGTGGCGGAAGGTCTCAGTGCCGGCGCCGATCAGCAACTCGAGCGAGCTGTCAGGCGAGCTCACACTCTCGATGCCGATCGCGCCCGATAGACGCAGCAATGCCAGGTCGAAGTTGGACAGATGCGCGTCGAACACGTTGCCCGTCGCGATCTGGATCGAGCCGTCTAGCCACACCCAGATCGGCCAGCGGTAGCGCAGCGTCGCGACGGCAGCGCTGCGTCCGAGCAAACGCCCCGGCGTAAAACCACGCATCAGCTCGCCGCCGCCAATGGCTGCAAGCTCGGTGAACGGCACAGGTGCGCCCGGCGTGAGCGGGTCGACGAAGCTCAGCGCCACCGACAAGCTCACCACGCGCCCGTGACTCCCGAGATCGAGAAAGCCTCCCGCGGTCGCGCCATAGCGCAAGAAGCCGGACACAGCGCGCGGCTCGAGCTGGCTCAGTTGCTCGGCGCGCAGCTCCATCCGCACACCCGAGCCGGGAGCGGGGCGCGCGTGACGCGTGTCGAGCGCCAACGCCGCGTGATTGTACAACAGCGTATAACCGAGCGCGTAGCCATCCGGCTCCGTGTATCGCTTGCGCCCGACGTTGCGCTCGAGCGTGGGGTCGTCGTCGAATGCGCCGCGATGGAAGTGCACGCGCCGCACCCCCGCGCCGCTCTCGAAGCGACTGAGCCCCCCGAGCTTGAGCTCGAGCAGCAAGCCCGCTTCCAAGCGCGACGCGCCGTAGCGACTGCGATCCGCTTCGATCGTATCCGAGCCGACGCCATAGAAGCGATAGTCTGGTCTGCGGACCGCACTCGCGACGAAGGTCAGGTCGGTCAGCGGATCGAGGTGGAAGATGTCTGTCCAGCTGCCCGCAAGCCAATGCTCGCCCCAGGTAGAGCCGCGGATGAGCAGGTCGTGCCCCTTCACAAACGCGTCGTTGTTGAAGAAGAACAGGCCGAGGCTGGGGTAAAAGCCGAAATCCACGAACGCAATCGGAAGAACACCCGCGCTGTGGTCGGGGCCGAACACGAAGAAGTCGTACAGCGCCTTGGGCAGGTTCGAGCGCTCGGCCGCGGAAACCAAGAACCCGAGCGGCCTTCGCACCACGTACTCACTCACCAGATACAGCGGCGACAACAGCACCCGCGGAACGACCAGGAGCGTGTCGCCTGTGCTGCTGATCTCAGGCCGACCGTCGTAGTCCGGCAGCTCACGCTTAGGCTGCTCGGCGTGTGCAACGCCCGCAGCCATGAGCTGCAAGAGCGCGATCACCAAGAGACGCATCAACCCTCAGCGGCGGCCGGATGCTCTGCCGAGCGCCGCGCGTGCTCGCGCCCTAAGCCGACCACGACCAAGAGCCAGCACACGACGAAGCCCAGGTTCACGAGCGCGAAGGTTCTGCTGGGCAGGTGCAGCACGCTGGCACTGTAGATCAACGCGGCGGAAAACACATCGCCCATGCGCACGACGAAGGTATCGATCACGGTCTTGCCGAGGTACTTCTCGGCGCGTGTACCTACCAGAAACAGGGCCTGGCGCGCGGTGTTCTGCAGCGAGTAATCCAGGCTGTTTTCGGCGATCTTGCCGAGCCGGACCAGCGCCAGCACCGGGGTCGGCCACATCGAGCCATAGCTGATGAACGCCACGATCGGCAGGACGAACAGCGCGCGGACCACGCCGAGCACGCGCAGCACCCGCGACACGACGAACAGCTGCAGCACCACCCCCACCAGGTTCACCCACCAAAAATAGTCGGCCTTGAAGCTGGCCACTGCGCGGCTGGCTTCGCGCGGGCTCGCGCCTGTCTCCGAGATCATCTCGAGCAAGGTGCGGTCGAGCAAGTACTCACCGGTGGTGTTCACGCAGTTCAGCACGAAGGTCAGGAGCGCGATCCAGAGCAGGTACTTGTCGTTCAACAAGCGCTGCAGCACCGGCCCTTCGAGCGGCGGCCGCGCCTCGGCTTCGCGGGTCACCGCGGGACTGCTCCTGTGCGCGCGGTCGTAGCGTTCGACCAAGACCACGAGCAGCACACACAACACCAGGATCCCTGCAGCCATCAGCTGCATGGACATTGGACCGAGCAGCGCCAGGCGTTTGGCCACGAACGCGCCGGCCACCGCGCCCACCGAGCTGCCGATGCCGAGCACCGCGAACAAACGCTTGCCCTGCTCGGGTGTGTACAAGTCGTTGGCGAAGCCCCAGAGCTGAGCGATCGCCGTATTGTTGAACACGCCGACCCAGAGATAAAACCAGATGCCAATCTCAACGCCGGCTTGCAACAGCGCCGCGAAGATCAGCAGGTTCGAGACGAAGAACCCGTACACCGTCACGAGCAAACGCACGCGCCCTACCCTGCGCGCGAGCGCCGCGTAGGCTGGGATCACCAAGAGCAAGAGCAGAGACTGCCCCGCGGCGGCGTACGACTTCACCTCAGCGCCGCCGTGCAGCAGGATCAGCGGCTCGCGCGCGGTCTTGAGCAGGTAGTAGCCCAAGAGCAGCATGAACACGGTGAGCGCGAGCAACGCGACACTGACAGCTTCACTCGGCTCGACTGGCGCAAACGGGCGCAGTCCACGCGCCAGCCAGTGTGCAGCTGGCGGCTGCGCCTCCACGCGTTCAGGCTCGGTCATTGAGCGGCCGCCACGGCCAGGTCGAGCTGCGCCGCCCGCACGCGCAGCGCCAAGATCAAGCGCGACAGCATGCGCAAGAACGCAAAGCCCAGCTCGGGATGATCTTCCCAGACATCCACGATCGCTTCGCTGTCGATCGCCAGCCCGACCAAATCACTCTCACTCTCGACGCGTGCATCGAACCAGCGCGGCTCACCGGAGATGGTATCGAGGTTGCCCATAATGTCGCCCGGACCGAAGTGAAACACGCCGCCTTCACGCGTTCGGCCTGTCACGTTCCCGCGCACGACGATCAGCAGGTGGTCGGCGCGCTCCCCGATCGACCAGAGCGAGGTATTGCGCGGCACGCGCACCTCGCGTGCCGACCGCGCGAGCTCCGCCAGCTCATCGATGTAGCTGCGCTCCAGACCGATCGTGCGCCGCAGATGGAAGATGCGCTGCACGAGGCCCAGCGGGCCTTCACCACACTCGACGCACTCCACAGGTGCGTGCGGCACGAAGCCACCGTCCGGCAGCATGTTGCGCCAGCGAATCGCTTCGGCAGCCACGTTGCGAAGTGCCCCGTGCATAAGCTCGAAATAGTCTTCCATCATCTCGAACAGGTCGGCCATGCGTAGCACGAGCAGCGTGCTCTCTTGCAGCGTTCTACAACCAAAACCTGCTTCGTCGCGAGCCAGCGCTGACATCACGCCCACGCCGTTGCCCGCACCGAACAGGCCCACCCGCTTGCCCTCGCGCGAGAGCTCGAGCTGCCCCTCGATGATGAAATACACGAACGGAAACGGCTCGCCCTCACGCGCCAGCTCCACATCCGCCGCTACGCGCTGCGCACGGGTCAGCTGCGCGATGCCTGCGAGCGCCTCGTGTGACAGCGCCGCGTCGGCACCAAACAGACGCCGCAGCGCGTGCATTTGCTCGATCGGGCCGAGCTCGATCGGCGTGTAAGGGTAGTTCACGTGCTACGCCTCACTTGCGGGTAAAACGAATCCGGCGCGTCGAGCACCTTGGCCGCGTTCACGAACAGCGCGCGCAGCTCGCGGCCGAAAGTGACGCGCTCCGCTGGCAACGCCGGCTCTGCCGCGAGCATCACGCCCAGCTCACGCACGTGAAAGGCCGCGATGGCCCGCACCGACTCGCTGCTGTCGTCGAGCAGCGCTTCGAGCCGTTCCACGTAGCTGGCGCGTCCGAGAGGCACGGACAGCGCTGCCGCGGCGCGCGCAAGCCGCAGCTCGTCGTCGCCCACTGCGAGCAACGTGCTGAGCGCCTGCGCGATCTCCTGTGGTGCGCGATGCACCAGGAGCTCGCTGCTGTCCGCGCGCAACCGCTGGTCTGTGCCACCCAGCGTTTGCCGGATGTTGTGGATCACATCGGCAGCGTGACGCAGCCCAGCGAGGCGCACGGCACGGTCGAGCGCGTGCGCTTGCTTGTCGGCCAGCGCAGCGATCAGCAGCTGACCCGATGACGTGGACAGCTGCGCGTCGGTTGCCTGCCCGCGCGCCAGGTCGAGCCGAAAGCTCATGAAGTGGATGGCCTGTTCGAGGTTGCCGCGTACAGCGGCGTCGATGCGCCGCAGCCGACGGCGGCTGTTCAAGTGCGTACGCAACACGCCGAGCCCGCGCACCACCTTGAAACGTACCCAACCGTCCTCTTCGTGCTCTAGCAAGTCGAGCAGCATGTCGGTGGCCGCGGGCGTGCCGAAGCGCGAGATGCTGCGCGGGATATGTGCGCGCAAGCGTCGTGGCGTGCTGGGATCGCGCAGCGCAGCCTGCAGCGCGAGCAGCGCCGGCTCACCGAGCGCGACCAGCGCCGAGCGCGCGATGCTGCGCGCGGCGCGGCTGTCGAGCATCTGAAACAAGTGCGTCAAGTAAGACATGACCGGCGCGGCGCGCATCGCTCGCGCGACCTCACACTCGAGCTCGTTATCGGCCCCGACCAACAGCAGCGGCAAGAGCTCGCCCGCGAGCGGCCCGCCGGCCGAAAAACGTAGCGCACGCGCAAACATCAAGCGCTTGCTCAGTTCGGCTTCCGGCCTACAGCCCTCTCGAACCTCGTGCACGGCCAGCCGCCCGAGCGCAGTTGCGGTGTCGCGCGACGCGAGCGCGACCAGCAGCGCGGCACGCACAGCGGACGGAGCGTTCTTCGCCAACTCAGCTTTGAGCTCGTCAGGGGTCATGTGCCGGGCCAGCGCCAACATCGCAGCCGCGCGGACCTCGTCGTCTTCGCGCTCGAGCAAGCGACGGCCTGCCGCCGAATAATCGTGGCGACCGGCACGCTCGAACACTTCCAGCGTGCGTAGCACGATCTCGCGCGACGGATGGTAGAGGAGCAGCGCGGGGATCATGTGCGCGCGATCGTAGTCCTCGAGCAAAGCGATCGTCGCGAGCACAGCGTCGTCGTCGTCGCTGCCCAGCGCTGCGACCAGAGACTCGAGCGAACGAAGGTCGAGCGCAGGCACTTCCACGCGCGTCTCGATCGCACCTGCTTTCACGCGCGCGCGAAACAACGCGATGTAGCGCGGCTCCATCGTCGCCGCGAGCGCGAGCCACGCCAAGCTGGTCAAAATGCCGATCGCCGCCATCTGACGCACGCTTAGCCCTGCCGAGATGAACGACAAGATCCCGATCGATGCCAGCGCTTGTCCGCCGCGCTGTCCGATCAGATCGACGAGTGTCTTCCAGCGAGCACGCACGCGGCGCGCGAGTGGCAGATACAGCACTTCGATCGAGCTGCGATGCAGCGAATAACGCAGACCGCCATCGGTGCCTCGCAAGAGCAGCACGGTGATCAAGCCAGGTGCAGCGACCACGCTCGCACCGAGCAGCGCGAGCAGCGTCGGCACGAAGGTCAACGCGGGTCCGACGCCGGTCTGGCGCAGGAGCAGCGGCGCGATCAGCATCTGCGCGAACAGCGCGCCGCCGTTGAGAGCTGCATTGAAGGTCGCGAAGAAGCTGCTGAGCTCCGCCTTTGGCACCGTGGCGGCGACCTGCACCTTGAACACATAGTCGATCAACGTCGCGGAGATCGTGGACAACAGACCGAGCACGAGCAGCCTTCTCAGATAACGCAGCGCCTCGGGCTCACGCAGCGCGTCGTTGCCTGCCGCAGCTGCGAGCGGCGGCGGCTCCTCCGCGGGTTGTTGTGGTCCCTCCATCGAGAAGCCGCGCGACCAACCGGCGGCCATGCCCGCGATCAGAAACAACCCAGCGCCGAGCCAGAGCAACGCGCCATCACCGAAGCGCGCGCTGACCACACGCGCGAGCCCGGCTCCGAGCAGTGCACCCAAGAGCCCACCCCCGCTCACCTTCGCAAATGCGCGCTTGGCTTCCAGCACAGTGAAGAGCTCGGACACCAACAGCCAAAACTGTGAGGTCGCCAAGGTCGCAATCACGGCGATGAACACATAGAACGCGGGCGGCGCCCAAGGCAGGTGGCGCCGAAACGGAACGATAAAGGCCAGCGCGCCCGCCGCTCCCAGCAGCAACGTGAACCAGAGCAGCGGGCCTGGCGCGAGCCGCGCGCGCAAGCGGCCGTTCAGCTCGGCAGCCACCAGCGCCGCAACGGCGATGGCGCAGTACGTCAGCGGCAGATCTCGCACCGATAGCCGCGCAAGAAAAAACGCGTCGCGTGCGGTCTCGAGCACCGTGTGCCCTGCCAGCATAAGGAGCAAAATCAGCGCAGCAGACCCTGTGCGGATCCGCTCCGAGGTCGGAATGTAGGATTTGAGGTCCACGCTGACGCCGCTTTTCTAAGGCTGCTCTGCGATTTTGCCACCAGCCCGACGCAAGCTGGCCACGCTTAAGTGTGTAAGCGCTGAAAACTGAACATGAAACCAGTGCACGCGCACTCCCGACAGTAACGTGACAGTGCGGGTCCTCCGATCGTGCCACTCTGAGAAACCGCTCCTGAGTGCCGCATACATCAAGATGTCTTTGTTCAAGTATCCCGAGGACCGCTGGCCGGTCGTAGTTGCGGTCGGACTGACCGTGCTCGATATAACGATGTACGTTGCTGTCAGCAGCCCGTGGCTGCTAACCGCGTACTGGATGCTCATGGTCATTCCAAAAGGCATTCTAAGCGCCTGGAATCACCATCATCAGCACGTGGCGACGTTCAGATCGAATGCGCTGAACCGCACGCTCGAGCTCAGTTACGCCTTACACACCGGCGTGACGACCAACACGTGGCTGCTGCATCACGTGCTCGGGCATCATCAGAATTTCCTCGATCAGGAAAAAGACGAGAGCCGCTGGAAGCGCGCCGATGGGAAGACCATGGGCGTGCTCGAATACACGCTGAGCGTGGCTGCGACCGCCTATTCCCGAGCGTATCAAGTCGGACGTCGATACCCCGCGCACCAGCGGCAGTTTTTGATCTTCAGCACGCTGACGTTCGCACTCGTCGCGGGGCTGATCGCGTATCGGCCGTTCGCGGGAATCATGCTGTTCGCGTTGCCCATGGTCTGCAGCCTGCTTTACACGGCGTGGGTCACCTACGACCACCACTCGGGCCTCGACACGGACGACCATTTTGAGGGCTCGTATAACAACCTCAACCCGTTGTTTAACCGCCTGACCGGCAACCTCGGCTTTCACACAGCGCACCACTATCGGCAAGGTGTGCACTGGTCGAAGCTGCCCGAGCTGCACGAGCGGATTCAGCACAAGATCCCCGCGCGCCTCTACCGCCAGTCGACGTTCCACCGCGCCCTGCCCGGCACCTTCCAGCCAGGCGACGAACACGCCAGCTGACTGGCACTTGCCACGTCGATCGCGCTAGGTATGCAGCATGGATGACCGCACCGAGCTCGAGCAGATCGCACACGCCATCGCCGCTGCCATCAAGGCCAGAGACGCCCAAGGCCTCACGGCACACCTCGCATCAGATTTCGTGCTGCGCCGGCCCGGCGGCTCCTCGGTCGATGCGGCAACGTTCGCGGCCAGCGTGCGAGAGCAGCCGGTGGAGATCACCTCCGTGCAGCTCGAGCAGCTCGAGATCGACGTCGCAGGTGAGAGCGCGGTCGCGACGGGGGTGCAGAACTCCCGCGCACGCTTGGACGGCGAGACGGTCGATGACCGTCAGCCGTTCGTGAATTATTTCGTCAAGCGCGATAGCCGCTGGCAGCTGCGGGTCGCGTTCGATCTCTCTGAGTGGTGAGCCGCGCCCGCGTAGAAGCGGTCCTCGGACGACTGCAGAGATGCCAACATCTCGAGCGGCTCGTCGTTCCGGCACTTTTGCTTGTCACCGCACACGACGAGCTCGCTGCAACGAACCTCGACCTTGTTGAATGCTGGGAAGCACTCGACGTTTTGTACGGTCAGCGCCGCGCCGTCCCGTTCGTCGTGCGCGGTTCGGGGCGCGTCCACAGAAAAGCCGGGTCAACTCGATCTAGATTCGCGCGAGTTCGACGCCGACCACGTGTGCCGCGAGCGCGCGCAGATCGTCCGGGTCGCTGGTGATGCCGAGGTCGCCGCGCTGCGCTGCCGATACGATGACGATCGCCACCAAAAGGCGCGGCGTCATCCAGAAGCGGGCGCACCAGCGTCCACATAACTGCTGCTGCAGCTCGTGAGCTGGCGGTCCGAGAACGTATTCGGCGCTTCGTCGCCGAAGCAAATCCCTAGGTCGCGTCCAGTCGCTACGGTGTCTCCGTGGACATCCACGCCACGGATTCCACCCACGACCTCGTCAAATGGCACGAGCCGTATGTCGTCGCCGATCTGCGCGATCATCCCGCTGTCACTCGTCTCGGCCAGGACGCGCACGGCGGCGCAGCCTAAACGTTGCGCGAGTAAGCGATCGAAGCTGATTGGCGAGCCGCCGCGTTGTAGGTGTCCAAGCACGACGGCGCGCGACTCGAAGCCGGTCGCCGATTCGAAGCGACGCGAAAGGCGCTCTGCGATGCCGCCCAGCAGGGCATGCTCTTTGAACTCGTTCTTGTCTTGCTTGTAGACGGCTTCTTGTCCGAGCTCTTTCGCGCCTTCCGATACGACCACGATCGCAAACTCGCTTCCGCGTGCGTAGCGATCGCGGAGCTTCTCGCACACACTCTCGAAGTGAAACGGGATCTCGGGGATCAAGATCACGTCTGCGCCTCCCGCAATCCCCGCATGCAGCGCAATCCATCCCGCATCGCGACCCATCACTTCCACAACCATCACGCGCCGGTGCGCCTGCGCCGTGGAATGGAGGCGATCGAGGGCCTCTGTGGTCGTTTCCACGGCCGTACTAAAGCCGAACGTTACGTTCGTACCGCGCAGATCGTTGTCGATCGTCTTCGGCACGCCCACGACGCGTGGCAGCCCACATGCCATCAATCGGCGCGCAAGCGATAGCGAGCCATCACCACCCAGAGCGACCAGCGCCTCGATGCCTAGCTCTCGAAAGCGCTGCACTAGGAAGGCAGAGCGATCCGTGGGCACAGGCGCCCCGTTCTGTTCCATCGGATAGCGAAACGGGTCGCCGCGGTTGGTTGTGCCAAGGATGGTCCCGCCCAAGTGCGCGATGCCCCGAACAGCATTGCGATCAAGCTTGATGACCGAAGGTTGTGCGCCCAGCAGGCCATCGTAGCCGCGCGGAATGCCGAGCACCTCCCAGCCACGATTTAGCGCGCTGAGCGCCACCGAGCGAATCACAGCATTTAGCCCGGGGGCGTCGCCGCCACCTGTGTTGATGGCAATTCGCTTCATATCGTCGCCTCATACTGTTAGCGGCGCTTCGCACCTTGATGGCACTGAGTCTGCTGCACGGTTGTTGCCAACCGACAGGAAGCATGTGTCAACAAAGTTTCGTGTCGCTGCAACGGAGCTACCGGTGCTGGCCTGAGCCGCCGCTACGAGCTGCGGGCGTTGCGCTAATTCCTCTTGGGCCACGCGTGTGCCATTCACTGCCGGCAACCAGCGAATCAGCCACGCTCGCGATGCATCGAGTCGTTTGCTTTACGAGCTGACGCGAGCCTCACGAACCTCGACTTGCGTATTTCATGCCCGCAGCGGACGGCGGCGGACTGCACACGCCAGTCGCGTCGTCACGCTGTCTATTGCGCGGCGGCCTCTGTCGGGGCCGGCGGCTCAGTCTGGTCGGTCGGCGAGCTTCAAACCGGTAGGATAGCCGATGGCCTAATTAGCCGACGGAAACCTTGCATTCGTTCGTTCGTTCACAAGACGTTGCGCATCGACATCGCGATTCTGAATCGCTGCACGCCGGCGCGGCGGTCAATGTCCGCAGTTAGCTGCGGAGTGTGCTCCCGAGATCGTCGGGCAGCCATTTGTAAGCCGTTCGTAGGCGCCAGACACACTGGCTTGGTTCCTGCTGTAGCGGCGTCTGTCGATCGACGGTGGTCATGTCGATCTGGTGCACCGCTACAAAAAAGGACAACACACATGACAGATAATCACTCCCAGCCGCGCCCGCGTCGGCAACGTCTTGTTCATTCCTCTCTCAGCTTGGCATGTGCGCTCGGCGCATCCGCGATCGCGGGTTCTGCTCTGGCGCAAGAAGGCCCGCCGCCAGGCGTATTCCCCGAGATCCGCTTGCTCGGCCACTCGGGAGATTTGTGTCCCGACCCGATCGTTCTGAGCTCGAGCCAAGGTGGCCTTTCTATCATCGGCTCCAACTCGACGAACTTCGCGAGCGTGCAGGAATGTAACGTCGAAGCGGAAGTGATCGTGCCCGCAGGCTATCGCTTTCGGCAGCCGCGTCTGTGCAGTTACGTTCGAGCAACCAACAACGCAGAGCTGGATCCGGAGACGGGCGAACAGCCGGCGCAACCAGCCTCGCGCATTGAAATCACGTACACGTTCGACGCCAATGGTGCGGGCGGTACCGAGACGTTCGGGGATCCCATCGTGCCCAACTTGGATGATGCTGAGTCCCTGTTTTGCCATTCGAGCAATCTCATCACGCCGGAGTGTCGAGACACCGCGAGTGAGCCTACCGTCGTGCCGTTCAAGATCGACTTGAAAGCTACGATCCAGCCACTCACAGACTTCCAGGTGATCGCGCTCGACGGTGAGTTCCTGCGCGGGTTCAACGTGCAGTGGACAACGTGCGACAATGGATTTTGAGCCCGCGCTGAGAGGCTAGTAGTTGCTGGCCATCGCGAAGTGGAGCGTGCATCACGCTCCACCTCGCGACGGCGTTCTTCACGGTTGTGCTGAAACGCCAGGTTTTGGTGCGACGCCGTTGCTCTTGCCAACTGAAGGGACGAACGAGGTCGTCCCGCGCCCAGCGACCCCAATGACGTAAGCGGCCACGCGCTGATCGCGTTCGACCGCGGCATGTCTGAGCTGAGTGCCGCGCGCTGGCTCGAGCAGCATGCGCGCGCTGCCAACATCGCTCTGCGCAGCCGCTCCTGCCCTGCATCCTCGCTGACGCCGAGCCTGAGCTCTGCAGGCTCAACCGTGCGCCGCTCACAAAGCCCCCCTTTCACTCATATTCCTGCGCGTGCGCGTACGTCCCAACAAGCTGCGACAAAGCGCACGGTTGCGCCTTTTACGAACGGCTCGAATGCGGCGCGCACGGTGGAGACAACGCCGTCCCGCGCTTCCGGATCGAGCTCGCGCAGCGCTAGGCCGAGCGGACCGAGCTGCGTGAAGTAGCGGACCAAGTCCTGCTCCGGCAAGCTACAGGTCGCCACCACGCGAGCTTTGTCTAGACTTCATCCCATCGAGCCAACGCCATGACCCAACTGCGAGAACTGCTCGACCTTCGAGCGCATCCAAAAGAGCCAGTTCATCGTGTCGCTCGAAGAGGACGTCGGTGACCCGGAGATCGACCATTACGCGGTCACCGCCGAGATCCACGACGCCTACGATTGCGCGCTCGGCTTCGTGAAATCGGCGCTGGTCGAGCATCAGAACGTGGCGAGCTACATGCACGGCAGCTTCGGCTCTGGCAAGAGCCACTTCATGCTCTGCTCAGCTTGATGCTGGCAGACGACCCGCGCGGCTTTGCCAGTCGTGAGCTCCACGACCTGCCGCTCAGGCACGAGTGGTTGCAGGGCAAGCGCGTGTTGCGCTGCACTTCAACATGATCGATGCCGAGCCCCTCGAGGATCGCATCTTCAAGGGGAATCTGAGTCATGTCGCGCAGCACGCCAGCGCTGCGCCGCTTCGTCCCGATCGAGATGTGTTGGAAGCAAGGGATCGAACTGCTCGCGCAATGATCAGACGCCAAGCTGCTTGTCCTCGTGATGGACGGGATGGCGTGGCACGCGGCGGTGGAGATCATGCTGGGCTTGCAGCCCAGCACAGACGGCCATGATCAAAATGGAATGCCCGACGTTCCGCAGCATTCTGCGCGCCGCGATGAGACCGCAGCCGAAACCGCGACAACCGGCACGACGTTAGATACGCCGTGCCGTGTCGCTGGTGATTGCCGCCGAGGTTCCTAAATATCGCGCAGGTTCAGCTTGCTGATGAAGTCCTGCTTGCCAAGCGATACGCCGTTGTGACGCAAGATCGCGTACGCCATACAGAGATGAAACGTGGTGTTGGGCACGTTCATCTCGCGCACGAAGTCGGCGGCGGCGAGACCCTTGCCCGGCATGAAGCCCAGCGGAACGATGCGTTGATCCGCGCCTTCGAAGTCTTTCGGCGTGAAGCTGGACGTGTACTCGATCACGGAACGAATGCGCGCACGCAGCTCGTCCAACGTGAAGGTATCGCTGTCCGGATGTTTGGGAGGTTCTTTGGCAGCAGTTCGCGCAGCCAAGAACTTGACCCCGTCACAGGCCGCTTGGATCTGACGCGACAGCGTATACATGTCGGGCGCGAGCCGCGCTTGCAGCAGAACGGCCGGATCAAACGACTTACTCTCGGCGTAGAGCTTCGCTTTTTCGAGCCAGCCGTCGAGTGCTTGCAGCTGATTCGTCATCTGTACGAGTTGAGCGTGGAAGTCGGTCATATCAATTCGCGTCTCCTGTTGAGTGGCGCGGCTGCACATGTGGCTCGGCTGGCCGGTCGTCAAGCGCGCTCAAGCAGGGGGCGCTGGCAGCGCGTTCACTTGCGCGATGCGTTGCAACGTCGACACCTGAGCGAGCTGCGCTTGCAGCCCGGTAAGCTCTTGCCACACAACCGAAAGCTCTTCGACGTGCTGCAAGTGAATGAGCGCTTCACGCAACCGATCCGGTGTGAAGAATGCCATCGCCGGGTTCACCCAACTGAGCGCGGTCATCAGCCCGCGCTTAAGTGGGTTGCCGAGTCCGGGGACAAGCACTGCGACCTTGAGATCGCGTCCGCCCCAGACTTTTGCGAGCTGCGCCCGTTGGATGGCGTCCGGACCACCGCCGCCTGTTACCACGAGCATGCGAACTTGCCGCGTGTCGGGTGCAGCTGCCAGCACCGCAGACAGCTGACTCAGCATATTTTCCCACTCCGGCGCCGGTGGATCCACACTCGTGTGCAGACAGATCACGAGACGCGCGGGACCCCGTGCCAGCGTCGTGAAAGCCATCTCCATAACCCCACAGCTTACAACGCGGCACGCGTGCGGGAATGACCTGAGCAGATCATCTGCCGCCGTTAGCTGCTGTCGAAGGAGCGGGCAGAGCTACCTACACTGGTCGGAACAGAGCCGCACGCGCCACTCCGCAAGCGCCCGGCCGACGGCGTCGGGCTCGTCCTCCTAGGCATATTACAGCTCGAGCTAGGACCTCGATCGAACGACCGACGAGCTAGGTGATGCGGCTCACGTGCAGAGCGCTCGCGTCGTGGTAGCAGCAAGGAGGTGGCCGCGCTGGTCGTCTTCGCTGTTCCAGTACAACCCACCCACGTCGTACTCGACGACATCGAACGATCATGTCCAACCCTCTCGAGCTCTTCCGCTTCGTCACCACCCGTCGGCTCGAACGACTGAAGCGACACCAGATCAACTCGCGCCTGATCCGTGACTTACGGACCGGCCGATGACTCACACGCGCCTGGGAGCTCTACGCCAAGGTCCGCGATGTATCCGACGGCCGGATCGGCGAAGCCATGGGCCAACTGTTCGCCGAAAAGGCCACGACCCCAGCGGCTTCTGGCCCGACCGGTTCCGATTCGCAGGTCTTTCTCTCGTCACACGTTCTGGAGGCCCAGCTCGACGGCTGCCGCAAACGGCGAGTGGACGTACTCAAAGTGAATGCTCGGACCCGTCAAGCGATCGCAGAGGTCAGCTTCGAGCAGCTGCTGGAGGAAGAGTCGTGGCAACTGATGGTCGCGGATCTCGCCGTGGTACCGGTGCTCCTCGAAGCCAAGCGCGAGCCCCAACAGCTCCATATCCCGATCATCGTTCAAACCGCGGAGGCGATCCAGGTCCTCCAGTCAAAAGTTGGTGGCTACCTCAGCGCGGCCAAGGAGCTCCGAGTCGACAAGGAGGCGATCGCGGAGCTAACAAGTCTGTTAGGCGCAGGGCGGTTCGACCTACTGATGCGCTGGCGATGCGGTGCCGGTTCAGTCAAATGGAGAACCATGCCAGGCCCATTCGGCGGTGGGCCGACCACTTCCTAACTGCTCGCTCGTCCCGTGGCCGCCACAGCCCGGCTCGCTAGCGCGAACCTGCGCCTCGCTTTCGCGTCACCAGTCGTGCAGCTGCACCTCGCCAAAGCTGCGAACAAAGCCGCTGCCAGCACTCGCTGAGCTGCGTCGAGCGGTCGAGGCGCAGTGTCCGGCGAAGGGAGCATCACAGCAGCGCAATAGCAGACACATCTGATTCCGCAGCTGACGGCTGCCAACCCAGCGCATCAAGCTGCGACGAGCGACGAGCCGTCAGAGCATCACGCTCGTTCGCCCACGACTCGGCGCCCACTGAGCGGCGTCGAACCAGCGCTCTCGCCCCACCTGGGCCATGGGAGGAACGCTCAGCACGCGTACCGGCTCGCTGCTGATGCTTAGGCTCATCGCGCTCCCAATGGCGAGCTCTGCCCAGGTCCGCCACCACAATTCAATACGCGGCCCCTAAACGCGCGGAACCAGCCAGCGTCGGACAGCCACGCGGCGCCTGCCAGCGCAGCCTGCCCTCATCTGCCGCCATCAGCGGCAGCAACCAGCACAGCGCTGTGAGCCACAGCCCATAGCTACCTGGTCGCCCCTTCATCAACGGAAGCGAGCGAGCATTCTTGCTCCTGCCTGACAACCGGCACAAACACTACTGCGGCGCGAGCTGCGTCTCACAACCGAACAACACCTCGAAGCTCGCTTGTACATCGTTCTGAAGCATGTCGCAGGCAGCGGGACACACGAGGATCTGCTTAGGATCGGACGGGTTGTCGTAGTACCAGCCCGCGCGCGTAGCGCAGTCCGCTGCGCCCGGGACCTGCAGCAAGCTCATCGGCGCATTGCCCGCGAGCGCATACTGCACGTTCACCTTGCTGCGATCGAAGCTCTGCCCAAGAGGTGCGCTCGGGATGCTCCACTGACACGCCAAGCCCGAGCTCGCGATCACTGCGCTCGCCAATGCATCGAACACCGGCGCGAAGTTCTGGTCGCACAAGTCACCCGCGACGCCCATCGTTTCGCTGACCAGCTGCTGATACACAGTGCCGATCTCGGCCGCCTCTTCGCACTCACGCTGGCAGAAAATCCCAGAGAACGTCCACTGCGGAAACAGACCTCCAGGCAAGCCCGCAACGCTCATGCGAAAGCCAGCAGGCGTATCGTTCGGCTCGTCTTCCGCGTTGTCGTCCGTGACGACGACAAACGTCTTGGTCGCATCGGCCCGCAGCTGGCTCTGATAACGCGGATACTCGTCGATGATCAGGTTGAGCGCGTCGTGACTGCCGACCTCGATTGGTACGTGCGTGTAGCGCGGAGCGTTGCTGTCATCCGGGCAGTTGCCAGAACCGAGCGGAGCGTCGATGCAGATGCCGTTTTCATCATCTTCGGAGCCTTCGTCAGACTCATCATCGCCATCGTCGCTATCGTTCGGAACATTGGCGCCAGGTGGCGTGTACGCCGCGCTGATCAGGATGATGCGAACGTCCACGCCGCTCGCCTCGATCTGCTTCGAGAACCTGTTGAGCTCCGCGCGCACGAACGCGATCTCCTCATCCATGCTGCCGGAGTTGTCGACCGCGATGATGATGTCCGCAGGCGCGCGCCGATTGTCGGCCTTTGCCGAGATGGCTTCACAGCTGTCCGCGGAACCGATCGGCGCGCCACTCGCGGGAGCCCCGCTCCCAGTCACTACGGTCACCCGACCGCCGGACGGGCTACCAGGTGCTGGAGCACCGGCAACGCCAACCACTGGCTCGGACACGCTATCTCCACCACGCCGCGAGCCCGCTGTGGCCGCAGAGCCACCGGAATCTCCAGCACTGCAGGCAAAAGCGCCGAGAGTGAACAAACCCGCCAACCCGAGGCGAGCTGCGCTAGCAAACAGTGGATGCATCAACCGAGTCATATTCAGGCCCTATAGCGGCTCGCGAGGACTTACGTCACCACAAAATGCGATCACCTCGCATCGAGCTTGAGCCACGCCCAGTGACCTAGCACGGCTGCGCGCGCACGCTATCGGCTTGCGCAGACCACGCTTGGTGTACAGTCCCGGCCATGACGAACACTCGTGAATTCGACGTGGTCCTGTTTGGCGCCACTGGTTACACCGGCCAGCTCGTCGCCGACCACTTGGCCGCTCATGGCGGCGGCGCTCGCTTGGCGCTCGCCGGTCGCAACCGCGAGCGCTTGCAACACGTGAGCTCCGAGATTCGGTCTTCGCTGCCACTGCTCGTCGGAGACAGCCAAGATCCCGCGTTCGTCACGCAGCTCGCACAGCGCGCGAAGGTCGTGTGCACTACGGTCGGCCCGTATTCCTTGTACGGCGAGCGCTTGGTCGCAGCCTGCGTCGATCAAGGCACGAGCTACTGCGATCTCACAGGTGAGGTGAACTTCGTTCGCCACATGATCGATCGCTACGAAGAGCGCGCGCGTCAGACTGGCGCGCGCATCGTGCACTCGTGTGGCTTCGACTCCATCCCTTCCGACCTCGGCACCTTCTATCTACAAGAACAAGCGCGCGCGCGCTGGGGCGCTCCCTGCGACGACGTACGCGCGCGCGTAACCAAGATGCGCGGTGGCTCGAGCGGCGGCACGGTCGCGAGCGGGCTCGAAGTGATGAAGGCCACGCAGAACGACAGCGAGCTGCGGAAGCTGTTGCTGTCGCCCTATACATTGAATCCAACCGGACAACAGACCGGTCCGGACGTGCCCGATCGTTACCTACCGCGCCAGGATCCCGACTTCGGTTGGGTCGCCCCGTTCATCATGGCCGCATGCAACACGCGCATCGTGCGCCGCACCAACGCGGTGCTCGGCTATCCGTACGGGCGCAACTTCCGCTACGACGAGGCCATCGCCACCGGCCGCGGGCCGAAAGGCTTTGCAGCTGCGAGCGGCATCAGCGCAGGCACCATGGGCATGGTCGTAGCCATGACCGTGCCGCCGCTGCGCAAGATCAGCCAACGCTACTTGCCCAAGCCCGGACAAGGCCCCACGCGCGAACAACGCGAAACAGGCTTCTTCGTGTACGAGCTCGTCGGCACACGCGGACAAGATCAAATCCGCGTTCGCGTCAGCGCCGATCGCGACCCCGGCTACGGCGCGACCTCCAAGATGCTCGGTCAAGCTGCGCTCTGCCTCGCGCTCGATGCAGATCGCCTGCCCGTGCAAGGCGGAAGCTGGACCCCGGCGAGCGCCATGGGCAACGTGCTGATCGAACGACTCAACAGCGTCGGCGTGCGCTTCGAAGTCGCCTAGCACGCGTGTGCTGTAAACGGTGTCGTGCATCCACACGCACGCACCGTGCACAGCTGTCACAGCTGACGATTCGAGATCTGTGGTACAAAAGATCTGGGATGGCGACACTCGCGTTTCGCGCTGTGGCAGACGACTTGGTCGTCTTCGTAAGCGGAGCCGCGGCGTATGCAGACGAAGAATGGCAAGAGTACGTGCGGCACGCCGAGAACGTCGCACCGCGCTGGCGCCATCGCGCTGACATCTACAAGTACTTTGTCTTCGTCGACGACGGCGCACCGAATGCCTCTCAGCGCGGCAGCGTGATGAAAGCCATGGAAGGCGTCAAAGGCCGCGCCGCGGTCGTCACCGGCGGCCTGCTCGCCCGCAAGATCATCACCGCATTCGGCTGGCTGGGCGCGCCCATGCGCGGCTTCGCGCCCACCGAAGTCCGCGCAGCCGCAGAATACCTACAACTCGACAATGAACGGCTCCACCAAGCCATCCACACAGCGCGCCTCCTCGCCCCGTTGATCGGCAAAGTCCACGCAGTCGACGCCATCGCTGTCCACGAATGACGCGCTGCCGCTCATGGCTGCAAGCGGCGCACGCTTTGCGCTAGCATAGGCGCAGCTGCTGGCGGCAACACGTGCGCGGCTCAGCGCGCGTGCGGACGCGTGATCTCTTCGATCCGACCGAGCACGTCAGTGGTGAGCTTCGGCAGCAGCGCGATGGACTTGAGGTTCTCGGTGAGCTGAGCAGGCTTGCTCGCGCCGAGGATCGCCGAGCTGACGTTGGGGTTCTTGATCACCCATGCGATCGCGAGCTGCGCCACCGTACCGCCGAGATCACTTGCGAGCTCGTCGAGCCGCGCCACCGCCGCGTTCTTCTGCTTGTCGGTCAAGCCCTCACGCAGAAAGCTCATACCGGGCAACGCGCCGCGACTGTCGTTGGGAATGCCCGCTTTGTACTTGCCAGTGAGCAAGCCCGACGCGAGCGGGCTCCATGTCGTGAGCCCGATGCCGATGTCCTCGTACAAGCGGCAGTACTCGCGCTCGACACGCGTGCGATGAAACAAGTTGTACTGCGGTTGCTCGACGATCGGTTTGTGCCAGCCGTTGCGCTCCGCCACATCGTAAGCGGTTCGGATCTCGTCCGCGCTCCACTCACTCGTACCCCAATACAACGCCTTGCCCTGTGCGATGATGTCGTGCAGCGCATGCACCGTCTCTTCGATCGGCGTCTCGGGATCCGGCCTGTGACAGTACACAAGATCCACGTGCTCGACCTGCAAGCGCTTGAGCGAGCCGTTGATCGCTGCATGCAGATACTTTCGGTTCAGCGTGTTGCTGCCGTTGACGCTGCCCATGCCTTCGCTAATGCCCCAGAACAACTTGGTGGACACCACATAGTTCAAGCGCGGCCAACCAAGCGCTTTGATCGCTTCGCCCATCACGAGCTCGGCTTGCCCACCGGCATAGACCTCGGCGTTATCAAAGAAATTCACGCCTTGGTCGAACGCCGCTGCCATCAGCTCGCGCGCCAAGCCTGTGTCGACTTGCTTGCCGTACGTCACCCATGAGCCGTACGAAAGCTCGCTGACTTTGAGACCGGCTCGACCGAGCCTGCGGTATTGCATGACCATGCTCCTGCACGAATGTTTTTGCGAGCCCTCAGCCTCCCACCCAGCACGCCCAGCGTCCACGAACACCCTGCAGAATTCACCATCACTTACACTCTGCGCGCGCTCAGACGCCAGCACAGGCTTACGCGTGAGATCAAGCACGAATAAGCTTGCAGTGCTTTCACTACGTCGTGCGTGTGTCTGCGTCGCAATGGGCCATCTGAAACAGCCGGGCAACGCGCGAAAAGCGGGCTGATCGCAGGGTTTTGCCGGCGCTACGGCGTGCGTACGTTACGATCCACTATGTTTGCCGACCCGGACTGGTCGCAACCGATCAACTTTGCAGAGCGTCTAGCCGCCATCCCGAATACGTCGATGGTGCGTGGGATGTTTTTGCAGCTGCTGGTCGATGCCATCGGTCCAACGCACATGGCGAAGCGCATTCAGCGCAAGTACTCCGCGTTCAAGAACTACTCACTGCGCGAGTATGTCGAGCTGCAAGCGTTTGCCGTGGAGCACATGCGCAGGAAGGCCCCTGCCGACTGCTTGCGACGGTTGGGTTGGCGCGTGTATCCGACCTACGCCAAGACCATCACGGGCACAGCGATCTTCGCGGTCGCGGGCTACGATTTTCGCCGCATCATCGAGGTTTCACCGGCGGCATATCAGGTCGGTCTAGAGCCTGCACAAGTCAAGGTGCGTAACATCCAGCCGCAATACGCGCTGGTGGAGCTACGCAACATGTACAACATCCCCGAGTTTCATCAGGTGGGGATCTGGGAAGGCGCCATGCAAACCTGCGGCGTCGAAGGTCACATCAAAACCGAAGTGCTCGACTTCGGCTCGGTGAATTTCGAGCTGCGCTGGCAGGACAGCGGCATCCCCAGGTCCTCGAATCGTCCGTTCCGGCCGTTTTAGTTCTGCTGGCTGAGCCAGTCCAACATGCCGCGGTACTTGGGTGAAGCTTCAGTCGAGTCGCTTGTCTTCTGCTTCATGCCCCAGCAGTTGCCCGTGTGCGTGTACTGCATGAGCGGGCCTGTCAGCTTCGCTTTTTTCATGGCGTTGAGGAACGAGACGTAAGTCTCGCGCATGCCGTCTTGCATCTGGATGTCCGCGCACGGCATCTCGCCGCCCGCCGGCACGTACGAGTCTTGGCCTGCTTCGTACGCGATCACTTTGAGGTCCATGCGGTCGGCGCAGCGATAGGTGTCAGTGATCCAAGTGGCCGCGTTGTCGATGCCGGGACCGTTGAGCTCGCTGATGTTCGCGCCCATGAAGTACGGCGCGACCGCATACACGTCAGGCTTGCTGCCGTTTGGGTTGATCACGTTGTCGCTGAACGCGTCGATATGAATGTCGCACACGCCCAGGTTCACCGCTTGGCCCGAGATCACGCGCACCAAGCGCGCTTTGTCCTCACCGAACACGGCGTCGAAGGCTTCGAACATCCGCACTGACGCATACGCTTGGTAGGCGAAGCCAACATCATCGCCCTTCAGGCCCAGGCGCGCGCCTTCGGCCTTGGAATATTCACGCGCCGGGAACGCGCCGTTCCACACCTCGTTCGACCACTCCACGTAGACGCGCAAGCGCGGGTCGAGCGTGTCGCGGAGCAACGTGGCGAGCTTCATCATGTATGAGGTCGTCGCGTTGTGCGGAACGGTGATCCAGATGTCTTTCTTGGCGCGATTGCACAGATCGATCTGCCACTCGTAAGCGACCGGTGAGGTCGTTTGATCTGCGGTCTTGACCTTGCGAGTCGCCCAATCCGCTTGAGGATTGACCTCCTCGTTCGTCAAGTTCCAGTCCATGAAGCGCAGCACGTGATAGGGCGCGATGTCCGCGAGAAACTGGGGATTCCATGGATTTTGCGTGGTAGCCCAATCCACAGACGGCATGAAATAGTTGTCCGCGCCTTCCCAGTCGATGTTCCAGAAGTTCGCGCCAAGAAACAGCTTACTGCCAGCCGTCGGATTGATGAACGCGCTCGTGCCAGCGTCTCCACCCGCATCGGAGCCAGCGTCCGCAGCCGCATCTTCCCTGCCGCTCTGAGCGTCAGAGGCGTCGATCCCGGCGTCCGCGATCGCAGCATCGATCTCGTCGACCGCGGCATCGTCGCCGCCATCAGCTGCAGCCATGCTCGCGTCCTCACCTTTACCGGGCAGGGTGCGAATGCGCGACCCGCTAGCACACGCTGAGAGCAATGCACAACCGACGAGCACCCAACCGGGGCGCACGAATCCCATCTTGGTACTTACTTCCCGCATGTACTTCTGGCAGTCGCGCTAGACCGCGCGCGCCCTCCTCGAGGAAACCGGGGTAGCACGACACTCCCAGCTCGACGACGAGGAAAGTGCAAGTTCGTTCACATTCAGCGCAGGCCAAAGCTGAGGCCCGAGCTACCGCCGCCATTGGCTGCATCGGCAACAACACGCGACGCCGAAACGCAAACATCATGAACAGGAGAGACAGGCATCAAGCTCGCTAGGCCCGCCGACGGCAGACAGAGACCATGCACAACAACCTCGCGTGGCTCTCGCTGGCCGGTCCTTTGTTGCTGGCCTGTAACAACCCTGCGCCGCAGGCTAACACCGCCGACGACGCGGCAGGCGCCGCAGCAGCGCTCGACCGTCCCGGGCACGCTTGTCAGCTCGCACAGCACGTGGCAGCCACGAGCCCCGAGCAAGGGCGCGGACTCTACGCGTCGACAGACTCCGAGGCGCTCGCGAGCACCTACGCCGAGAGCGGGCTGCCATGCGGCGACGCGCTCAGCGGAAGCTACGGCGTACGCGTCGAGCTGGATGTCTACGTGCAAGACGACGCAACTTCGAGCGAGCACGATCCCGGTCGCGGACGAGCGAGCGTGCTGCTACGCGCTGACGTCGAGCGCGCGCAGGACGCCACGTCGGCGGACGTCACGCTGCAGCTGTGTGGGCTCGAGCTGCCCGCACGCTACGCGTACGCAAGCTCGGGAGTCACTGCGCTCGCCTTGCCGCAAGAGATCTTCGATCGCGAGAGCATGCCGCAATGGAAAACTCAGCTGCACAATACAACATCGGATGCGCTGCAGCTCGGAGCGTTCCCCATGCTGTTAGGCATCGCGCTGCCCGACCCCGGTGCCGCGTGGCCAAGCTTCGATCAAACACCCGCGTTCGATTGCGGCAGTAAGAACTGCTTCCCTGACCACGACGGCGATGGCGAGCCAGGCCTGTCATTCTACACGCACAGCGATGCGGGTCCGGAAGACGCGCCCTACCCCGCATGCGCCGACTGGCAGACCCGCGGGCCCAGCACAGATAACCAGCTCTGGTCAGCGAACACCGACACCGAAGCGAATCAGGTGTTTGTAGGGTTGCGTACCGCGCTGCAACTTTTCCCGCGGTTCGACGCGACCTGCGACCGAGCCAGCGGTCGCGCTCGAGCCGCAGACATAGTGACCCGCACGATCGACTGTGAGCTTTCAGATGGGCAACGTTGTTCACCACGTCAGGCGACCGTCGTCGACGAGCGTTCGCCGACCTTCCACGTGCTGGAAGCTGGTGAAACCCCACCGGAAACTTTCCGAGACTCTCGGAGTTTCGTCGACGAAGCCTTGGATCGCAGCGCGAGCCACGGCGGGCAAGTCACGCTGCAGCGATTGACCGATGCCGCCGCCAACTGCGAGGCGGTGCGCGCAACGTTCGCGCGCTAGAGGCTCGCAATGCACCGTCACGATTGCGCCAGCTCGGACAAGAGCAACAGTCTGGTGCTTGCGTTCTGGACTCGCCGATACCAGAGCAAGAGAGCCGACAACGACCAGGTCACGATGCTTTATCGATTTCAGGATTTCGAGTTGGACGAAGCACGGCTCGAGCTGCGGCGAGCCGGCGCGGATGTCGCAATTCAAGCCCGCGTGCTGCGCGCGTTGCTCTATCTCGTCAGGCATCGCGATCGTGTCGTGCTCAAGGACGAGCTGTGCGACGCGGTCTGGCAAGACATCGTGGTCAGCGACGCCGCGCTCGCGCAAGTGATCATGCACGTGCGCAAAGCGCTCGGCGACGAGGGCGAGCAGCAGACCTTGCTGAAGACTGTGCGCGGCCGCGGCTTTCGTTTTGTCGCCGAAGTGAGCGTCGTCACTGCAACGCCCGCCGCAGGAACGAGCGCACACGCGCTGCCCCCGCAGCACACGCTGATCGGCCGAGCGCACGAGCTGCAGACGCTGCTCGAATTCGCAGACTCGGCGTGGCAAAGTCGCGGCACGTGCGTGCTGATCGGCGGCGAGCCCGGCATCGGCAAGACCAGCCTGGTCGAAGCGCTCGCGAGTGAGCTGAGCGCACGTGGCATCGACGTCGCGTGGGGGAAAGCCTGGGAAGATGGTGGTGCGCCGCCGTTTTGGCCTTTCATTCAGGTGCTGCGCACGCTGGTCGATCGCCACGGCTTGGAGCCACTCGCGCGTGTGAGTGGTGCCAGCTGGCCCGAGCTCGCCGGACTCCTGGCGGAAGCACTCGACGGTGCAGAGACAGCGGGGCCGCGCGTGCCAGCCGGTGAGAGCGCCAAGAATCGCTTTCGCCTGTTCGATGCACTGAGCCGCCTCTTGCGTGCGCTCAGCACGAGCAGCGCCGGCGTGCGCCCGCAGCTGATCATCCTCGAAGATCTGCACGCCTGCGACGACGCTTCGCTGTCGATGTTGCGTTACCTCAGTCGCGAGCTTTCGGGCAGCGCGCTGCTGATCGTGGCCACCTTCCGAGATCTCGCGCTCGCGCAGCTGCCAGCGTTGCGCACACTGGTAGATGCGCTGCCGCCCGATCAGCGTATGCAGCTATCGGCGCTTCCGCTCCATGACAGCGCGCTGCTGTTGGCCAAGAACATGCGCGAGCCGCCTTCGCAGCGCTTGGCGGCATGCGTGCACGCGTTGTCCGGAGGTAACCCGCTGTGCATCGCGGAGCTGGCGCGCCATGTCGCGCGCGGCAATCTGCCGGAGCTCACGCAAGCCAGCTCGCTCGACAACGCAGTGCCGGAGCGCATCAGTCAGGCCGTGCGTTTGCAGCTCTCGAGCTTGCCCACGAATACAGTCGAAGCGCTCACGTGCGCGTCGGCGCTCGGGCGCAGCTTCGCCCAACCGTTTCTGGCGCAGCTGCTCGGCATCTCGGAGCTGCAGCTGTTAGAGCGCCTCAACCCTGCACTCGCCTGCGACATCGTGCGCCCGTCCAGCGCCACGGCGGCTGAGCTGAGCTTCGCCCACGCGCTGGTGCGCAACGCAGTCTACGCCGAGCTGAGCTCACACCGCCGCGCACAGCTGCATCAGAGCATCGCTGAGCTACTCGAGCAGCGCGCAGATCCCACGCTCATGCCATTGTTCGAGCTGGCGCATCACTATCATCTTGCAGCTCCCAGCGGCGGCCGGCTCAAGGCCATCGAGTTCGCGTCGCGCGCGGCGGATCACGCGGCGGAGATGCGCGCGTTCGAAACTGCGGCTGAGCTGCACGAGCGCGCGTTTGTGCTCTCCACGCTGGAAAGCGCGTCGAGTCTGGACCTACTCGGCCGAGCGTTCTGCGTCGGCGCGGCGTGCTACACGGCCGGGCAGTTCGAGCAGGCCGTGCAGTATTTCGACCGCGCCGCTGAGATCGCCCGCAAGCTCAAAGCCCACGAAGCCGTGGCTGACGCGATCGGCGCAGGCTGCTTCGTGCTGCGCGGCACCCTGGTCTTCGATCGCGCGCGGCAGCAGCTTGTCCGTGACGCGCTGCGTGCACTGCCCGACGGAGACATGCCGATCAAAGCCGCGCTGCTCGCGGTCAGCAGCTTGGGCGATCACACGTACGACGCACTCACGCAGCGCAGAGCTGCAGCGCACGAGGGCATCGCGATGGCGCGGCGCCTGAACGAGCCACTCGTGCTCGCCCAGGCGCTCAGCAGTGGTCACCACGCCCTGTGGGGCACGGTACATCCCGAAGAACTGTTAGAGATCTCCAACGAGCTCGTTGCGCTCGCACGCTCGTTCGCTGATAGCGAGATGCTGCTCGATGCGCTGATTTGGCGCATCTCGGACAGCTTCGAGCACGGCGACACTGTGACATTGGAGAACGACACCACGGAGTATCTCTCGCTGCTCGACGGACACTACAGCGGCTGGCATCGCTACATGGCTGTGATGTTGCAGTGCATGCGAGAGAGTTGCCACGGCAACTTCGCGGGCGCAGATGTGCTGTCGCTTAAAGCGGCAGAGCTGGGCGAGCGTCAGCGTGAGCCTTCGGCGCGCTCGTTTTACGCAGTGCGGCAGCTGTTCCGCTGGCTCGACGGACGCGTGGAATGTTCGAATGGCTGCGCGCTCGATCCACCTGCAGACTTGCCAGGCGCCTACCACGGCCTGTGGGTGCTGGTGTGGGCACGCTGCAGCCGTGAGCGGCAAGCGCGCAATGCCCTCGGGGTCGCGCGCTCACGTGGCTTCGAGAACATCCCACTCGGTCCCTTGCACAGGCCTACACTCGCCATCTACGCGCTGTGCGCGTGTGAGCTCGATGAGCTCGACTGCGCCAAAGAGCTGTACAAGGTGCTGGCCAAATACGATGGCCTGCACATCGTGCTGCAGCCCGGCGTCTACATCGGCCCGACCGCTTATTTCCTCGGCATGTTGGCAGCAAAGCTCGACCGCACCAGCAGCGCGCTCCAGCACTTCGAGGCGGCGCTCCTGGCCTGCCAGACGATGCGTTCGCGCAGCGGTATCTGGCGCGTGCAACAAGCCTACGCACGCACATTGATCCAAGTCGCGCGCCGCGGCGGGCCAGATGCCCTCGGCTCGCATGCGCGCGCGGAGCAACTGCTCACGCAAGCGTGCAATTTGGCCGCAGAGCTCGACTGCGAGCCCTGGCAGAAACAAACACGAGAGCTTGTGCGCGAGCTTCAAAGAGTGCCACCTCGGCTCAGCCAGGTGGCTGGCTAGGCCCTTGCGCGTCAGACCTCCTTTTGCTACTCACCGTTGAGCGCCAGCCCTTCGGCTGGCGTTTTCATTTGTAACGGCCTGCCGCGCACGAGCCGGGCAAAGTCAGTGTTCAGTCCACGCGACTGAGCGGCTGGACTCGTGCGTCCCCACGCCAACCGTAAGGAACAATCGATGAGCACAATCGCCGAAGTGTCGCAGCGCGAAGTTTGGTACGAAAGCGCAGGCACGCGCCTGTACGCCCTCGAAGTCGGGCAGCTCGACAGTCCCAGACCGATCGTCTTCATGCACGGCGGCCTGGCCGATCACCGTGCGGCGATGTTGTACGTGGGGCCGCTCCTAGCGGCACACCGTGTGATCATCCCCGACCTGCGCGGCGCCGGGCGCTCGGTCTACGCCGGAGCGCTGAGCTGGCAGCAGCTCGCCGATGACCTCAGCGCGCTGCTCACACACCTCGGCATCGAGCGCGCAGCCATCGGCGGCAGCTCGATGGGCTCGGGTGTGGCGCTGCGCTTTGCGCTCAGCCATCCGCAACGCACACTCGGCCTGCTCTTGACGGCACCCGTGTTTGCCGGCTCGGAGCTCGGCCTGTCACCCGCCCAAGCCGAAGCGATGCGGGCCATGGGTGAAGCAGGACAGCTCGCGCTCGAGCGCGGCGTCGAAGCGCTGATCCCGCTCTACGGCCGCTTACCAGTCGTCGTTCGCGACCGCGCGGTCGACATGCTCCGCAGCTTCGATGCAGCAAGTGTAGCCACCACCACCCGCCTACTCGCTTCAGGCAACCAACCCTTCGGCTCCAGCGGCGAGCTCGCCGGGCTCGACGTCCCCGCGCTCATCATCCCGGGCACCGACGCCGAACACCCCGTCGCGGTTGCCGAGCTTTACCAACAACATATCAAGCGCTCCCAGCTCGCAGATGCTGCAGCGCCCGATCTACCCATCGCGATCGCCGATTTCTGCAGCGCCCTGCCTTGGCCCACCCGTACATGACACTTGCGGCATAACAGGCGCGGGGGATGTGCCAGGTCGTGCCAGCGTTGCCGCTGGCGGCTGCGGATTCTCATGGGCGCAGCTGCGCCACGACACCCTCTTGTACGCAAAGCCTTCGTACACGAGCGGAGCGGTGTGTGAGCTCCCGGACGCCGCGGTCGACCCGTATCCAGAGTTCTGGGCGGCGATCGCGAGCTACGCGGACAAGGGCACCCTGCTCGTGTCAGCGCTGCTAGAGCCTACACCGCTGCTTGCACACGAGATCGAACCCTACCTCGGCGCGCTGCGTGACATCGCAGTCAACCTGCAAGGCATCGCGGAAGCGCAACGCGATCATCGCGCGCTCAGCGAGTCGCAGCTGTGGTCAAGCAAGAAGCCAGCGGCTGCGTGCCGACTGACATCGCGCGCGGCTGGTACACACGCCTGTTCTTCCGCAGCGATCCGCTGGCCTTTGATCCAACCATCGCGGACATTCATACGCAGCCGACTGACGAAGTGGGAAACCCTGTCGGTCGCGTGCTCCACGTCGCAAACGGACAACCCACGCTGAGTCGTGACACTCGACGGCTGCAGCGCCGGACCGCGCGCGTACGTGGGCCTCGCGTCCTCGTACCACGAACGTGTGACCCAGAACTTCACGTGGCTCACAGCCAGCGAGTGGGCCGCGGATGTGCGCGCCAACAGAAACCCAGTGCCTGCTGCGTGGGCGGTAGACCTGTAGCACCTGTGTGTGGGCCCTGACGCCATGCGAGCGCCGCGGATTGCGGATCAGTCCGGGCTGGGGGCATGCTGCGTCCTATGCACAGCTCACCATCCCTCGCATTACTGCTGGGCCGAGCGCCCGCCGCTGCCTTCATCGTGATGGGCGCGCTCGTCGGCTCGGGTTGTCAGGATTCGAGCGAGCCAGCCGGACAAACTCCGGGGGCATCCATGCCGGCTGAGCGCGACGCTGCGACCTTCGATGCGTCTGCGTCGACCCAGTCATCGAGCATGACGCGAGTGGGCGCACCGTCCACATCGACTGGTGCATCCGGCGCAAAAGCACCCGCCGCAGAAGACGCGGGCCCACCTGACCCGATGCGCCGGGATCCGAGCACGCCGAGCACGCCGGCAGCACCCGACCTCTCGTGCAGTGCAGACAGCGCATGCAAAACAGTCGACAGCACGTGTGGATCTTGTCGCTGTTTGATCTTACCCGCAGCGATGGAACCACCTGCGTGCACCGGGCCCAAAGTGACCTGCATCGTCGCGCCGTGTCTCAACAAGCGCGCTGTCTGCAGCAGCGCAATGTGTGCGTTGCAGGACGAGGGACCGAACGCCATGTGATCTTGCTGCAGCCTTCAGCTGCGACGGATACAGTGTGCGTCGCTGCACTCATCTCCTGATGATCAAAGGCGCAGCGGATCGTTCCCCTTGCACGACGCGCATCACCACAGGCACGATTAACGCGTGAGCTGCGCGCGCAGGAAAGCGTCGCGCTGAGTGGGACGAGGCCGTCGAAACGCCATGAACAGCACATCCAATGCGCCCGAGCGCAGGCCACTTACTGTCGCCATTGGCGGCGGAAAAGGCGGCGTCGGAAAGAGCGTGATCGCGCTCAACCTGGCCCTGTCGATCGCGCGGCTGGGAGCGCGTGTGGTCGTCGTCGACGCCGATCTCGGAAGCGCCAACCTGCACACGATGCTCGGCATCGATCGCCCCGGGCTCACGTTGCAGGCGCTGCTCGACGGCCGTGTCAAAGAGCTCGCCGAGGTCGTGCTGCCGACTGAATATGCGAACCTGCAGCTCATTCCGGGCAGCGTCGCCGTGCCAGGCGCAGCGAACCTGCACCACGGTCGCAAGCAGAAGCTGATCCGTCAGATCGAACTGTTGGACTGCGACCTGGTAGTGATCGACTGCGGCGCGGGCATCCACTTCAACACCGTGGACTTGTTCACGGCGGCGAGCATGCAGCTCTTGGTCGCGAGCCCACAGCTCGTGTCGCTGCAAAACGCGTACGGATTCTTGAAGGCCAGCGTGTACCGCCTGCTGCGCCAGCACGCACACGAGCTCGAGAAGGCCGAGCTCGTCGACGCAGCCTCCGATCAGACCGAGGTGGAGACGGTCGCGAAGCTGCTCGTCGCTATCAGCGATGAAGATCCGCTGCTCACGCGCGGCCTCGCAGATTTGCTCGACAATTCGTGCTTCGCGGTGATCGGCAACCAGCTGGTCGACCCCAAGGAATACAACGCGCTGCGTGCACTCTCGCGCATGATCCGCGACTTTCTGTGCGTCGACGCGCCGGTGCTGGGCGCGATGATGAGGCGCGAGCGCATTCACAACGCGGTCTCACGCCGTAAGCCGTTTGCCGCTGACAGCAGCGAGCCTGAAGGCCGTCTGCTCTCGTCGATCGCACATCAGCTCTTGGACGCTTATGAATCGGGCGGTCCGAAGCGCTGGGTCGAAAGCGGAGCCGCGGAGCTCAGCCTGGCCAGCTCACTGCCACCGCCGCGCGTACGCTCGAGCGGCATTGAGCTGCGCAGCAGCGTGCCGATGGAGAGCGTGATCCCACTGCCGCGCGTGCGTTCGCGCTAGCTGAGGCCGAGCGCGCGGCCGACTTGGTAGACAGCGAAGCTCGCGAGCCACGCGAGCGCGGTCATGTACGCAAACAAGAACACCGGCCAGCGATAGCTGTGCGTCTCGCGCTTGACCACAGCCAGCGTGCTCACGCACTGACACGCCAGCGCAAAGAAGATCAAGAGCGACAGCCCGACCAGCGGCGTGTACGCAGGCGTGCCGTCCGCGCGTTTCTCGTCACGCAGCTTGTCGCGCAGCCCGTCACTGGTCTCGTCGACATCTTCACCCACGGAGTACACGATGCCCATGGTCGCAACGAACACCTCGCGCGCTGCAAACGCGCCGATCAGCCCAATGCCGATCTTCCAATCGAATCCCAGCGGTGCGATCGCCGGCTCGATCGCTTTGCCGAGCTTGGCCGCATAGCTGTGTTGAATGCGCTCGGTCGCAGGCAGCTCGGCCTCGGGCTTGGGCAACACCTCCGCTTGCTGCGAGGCAGGAGTTTCCGTGCGCGCGACAGACACCGTGTGCTCGCTGCGCGGGAAGTTCAAGAGCGCCCACAACACGATGCTCGCGACCAAGATCACAGTGCCGGCCTCGGTCAAGAACGCCCGCGCGCGATACCACATCATGCGTGCCACGTCCTGCAGCCGTGGGATGCGGTACGGCGGCAGCTCCAAGATGAGCGCCGTGCCTTGGACCGTCGGAAGCAGAGTCTTCGAGAGCACGAACGCAGCGATCAGCGAGATCAACACCGAGAACAAGTACAGGGCCACCATCAGGCCGCTCTGCACCGGAATACCGAACACCTTGGCAGTGGGTGAATACAGCGCGCCGATGATCAACGTGTAGACCGGCAAGCGCGCCGAGCAAGTCATGAGCGGCACGACCATCATCGTGAGCAAGCGATCGCGCTGCCGCTCCATCGTGCGCGTGGCCATGATCGCAGGCACCGCACACGCAAAGCCCGAAAGCATAGGCACGAACGCGCGCCCATGCAGGCCCATCGCTTTCATGATCCGGTCCATCAGGTACGCGACGCGCGCCATGTAGCCGGAGTCTTCCATCAGACCGACGAAGAAAAAGAGCATCAAGATCTGCGGCAGAAACACCACCACAGCGCCCACGCCACCGATCACACCGCCGGTGATCAGCTCGCTGAACAAGTTGTCCCCGAGCAGCGCACCCACCGTGCTCGCGAGCCACGCGAACGCCGACTCGACCGCGTCGATCGCAGGCTCGGACCAGCTGAAGAGCGCCTGGAACAACGACAAGTTGACCAGCAGAAACACAGCGAAGCCCCACACCGGATGGATCATCACGGCGTCGACTTTGCGCGTGAGCTGCTGTGCGTCCGTGCGCGCCTCCGGCACGCGGATGTGCTTGTCGATGAACGCATATCGACCGTGCACACATTCATCGTCGAGCGCCTTGGCCGACGCGTCATCGACGAGCCCGAGCTGTGCCGCGCTGCGAACCGTCTCCGGCAGCAGCAGCTCATCGCTCTCGTCGACCGACATCAAAACCCACAAAGCGAGCCCGTCGGAGCTCGGCCAAACAGCGGGAAACGACGCGCGGACGGTGTCGATCTGCGCGCGTAAGCGCGGCGACGGCGCGAAGCGCAGTATTGGCTGTGCGCTCTCAGTCAGGCGCGCAGCCATGGTGCGCACGAGCTCATCCACGCCCTGCCCCGTGCGCGCGACCACCGGGACCACCGGACAGCGCAGCAAGCTCGACAGCTCGTTCGAATCCGGCGCGGTTTTGCCAGCCTCGTCGATCATGGTCAGCGCGATCACGAGGTTGAGGCCCAGCTCCTGTGCTTGCAGCACCAAGTATAAGTTGCGCGAGAGGTTTGTGGCGTCGACGCACATCACCACGAGATCCGGGCGCGCCGCACCTTCCAGCCCGAGCAGCGCTGCGATCGCGACCTGTTCTTCGTTGCTGCGCGCGACCAGCGAATAGCTGCCCGGCACGTCGACCACTTCGACGACGCCGGCGCTACCACCGAGATCGAGATCAGCTTGCGCGAGCTCGACAGTCACACCGGGATAGTTGCCGACGCGGGCTTGCGCGCCGGTGAGCCGGTTGAACAGCGTGGACTTGCCGGTGTTGGGATTGCCAGCGAGTGCGATGCGGCGCTTCACTGTTCGACCTCGATCGCGAGCGCCTCTTTCTTGCGGATCGACAAGCGCGAGCCGCGCACCTCTAGCTCGAGCGGATCACCAAGCGGCGAGACGCCGACCACCGTAACTTGGGTGCCGGGTACGAGGCCGAGCTCGAGCAGACGACGCCGCACGGAGCGCGCACCGTTGACAGCTTTTACGGTGCAGGGCGTACGGAGTGGGACTCGCGCGAGCGGCTTGGACACAGCTTCGGTATAGCGCGTCACAGTCCCGCTCGCCCCACTCATTGCAGCCTCTCCGAGCCCGAGCCCGGTTCACATGCGAACAATTCGCAGCAATTCCGCGAAGCGTTCGCAGGATCGCTCTGTCCGCCGTCAGCTGCCCTTCTTGGGCGAAGTCGCGCCGGTATCCCCGAGCAGCTCAGGCAACCCCGTCCCGCCGGGTCCCAGACGCGACATGGCGTCGAGGTGATGCAACAGGAAAGCCCGGTTGTCCGTGACCGAAAGGTTCTGCAGCTCGAGCGCGCCGATGCGATCCGCAGGCGTAAACGCAGGGTCTTCCACGCGCTCCATCGACAGCTTGTCGGGCGCGTACGCCATATACTCTGCGCGCGTGTCCAAGATCGAATAGTCGTCGCCGCGCCGCAGCTCCAACGTCACCGAGCCGCTGACACTCGGCGCTACCCAACGCGTGAGCGCGTCCTTGAGCAGCATGGCTTCCGCGTCGAACCACTTGCCCTCGTACAAGATCCGGCCCAAGCGCCGGCCCAACGTGAAGTACAAGTCGAGCGTGTTCTCGTTGTGGATCGCCGACAACAAGCGCTCGTACGCAGTGTGCAAGAGCGCCATGCCGGGCGCCTCGTACACGCCGCGGCTCTTGGCGTCGATCACGCGATTCTCGATCTGATCGCTCGTCCCGATCCCGTGCCGACCGCCTACGCGATTGGCTTCGAGCACCGCGTCGATCAGCGTCGTGAAGCGCTTGCCGTTGATCGCCACCGGCCGGCCACGCTCGAACTCCACCTTCACCTGCTCGGTCTCGATCTTCGTTTCGGGTCGCCAGTGCGCGACGCTCATGATCGGATCGACGATGTGCAGGCCCTTGTCGAGGTGCTCCAAGTCCTTGGCTTCGTGGGTCGCGCCGAGCGCGTTGGCGTCCGTGCTGTAGGCCTTCTCGGCGGACGTCGTGTACGGCAACCCAACCTGCGTCAGGTATTCGCTCATCTCTTTGCGGCCACCGAACGCGTCGACGAACGCTTGATCGAGCCACGGCTTGTAGATCTTGAGCTCGGGGTTCGTGAGGATGCCGTAACGATAGAAGCGCTGGATGTCGTTGCCCTTGTGCGTGCTGCCGTCGCCGAACACGTGCACGCCGTCCTCACGCATCGCGCGGATGATCGCCGTCGCAGTGACCGCACGGCCCAGGGGCGTGGTGTTGAAGTACTTCTTGCCGCCCGTGCCCAGGTGAAACGCGCCGCACTGGATGGCGATCAAGCCCTCGCGTGCGAGCGACTCCCGGCAGTCCACCAGGCGCGCCGCCTGTGCCCCGTGCTCCAGCGCGACGGGCGGGATCGTGGCGGGGTCCTTCTCGTCCGGCTGGGCCAGATCTGCCGTGTACGCGTGGACGCTCATGCCCTGGCGCGACAGCCAAGCCACAGCGCAGCGGGTGTCCAAACCCCCGGAAAAAGCGATGCCGAGGCGCGTGCCTGCAGGTGGAAGGGAACGGTAGATCCGGCTCATGACGCGCCTGGGTACCACGAGCCTGGGCGAGCCGCCAGCCGGAGCACAGCGGCCCGGGGGCTCCGGGAGGCTCCGGGAGAGGCTGGACGGGCAGTCCGCCTCCGCCTCGACCGCCAGCCATACCAGCCAAGTCCGCGCGAGCGCGTTGGGCATGGCATAGCGGTCGAGACGACGCGGGGACAGCGGGCGTGGCCCACACGCTAGGCTGCGCGCGGTGTCCAGGCGTTGAACTGCCTTGGAAGACCTGGAAACCGCTAGCCGCGGGCCACTCCTCGACTGCCGTAAGTCACATGTCAGCAATCAGCAAGCGCGCTGCGACCGCGTGCTGCGATCACAACCAAACGACCGGGCAACGATCCAGGATCGGGCCAGCTCGCTTGATCATCACATCAAACGACACGACGTCTACCGTTGTGCTCGGCCGACCGCGCTACTTTCCTGCGGTTGGCTTTCGATGGTTGATAGTCGATAGACAGTGCGATGTCTACCTTAACAGCATGCTGAACTAACACACTCTATCACTCATGCTGCGAGCGTATTTCACGGCGCAAACACCGCACAACGCAGCCTGATACGCGATCGCCTAACAGGCTGAGCGCGTACGAAAACTAAATGTTACGTGCTCGGCACTCAACTGATCTGCTGATCAGCGAGCAGGCGGCAAAATGCGTGCAGTCGCGACTTCACGTAGCGCGACGCCCGTGCGTAGACCCGTGCTGAGGTAACGCAACACGCGCGGAAACACGTAGCTCCGCAAGAACAGCTGCGCGCCTGCGCTCGCGACCTCGTAGGTCAGCTGCAAGCCCGATCGACCCGACCAGAGCAACACACCCGCAGCCGCGACGTGCTCGCGACCGATCGGGCTCGCGGGCAAGCGCACCAAGCCCGAGCGCGCCGTGCTCAGCGCGACGTCGGCGCCGCGCCGGAGCGCCATCACTTGGCGCTGCAAGCGCGGCAGGTGCAGTAGGCTTGCCGCTATCAGCTGCGGACGGTGCGCGCGCGCCGCTGGCCGCCCCACGCGTAGCACGAACGGCGCCCGCTTGACCTTCTTGGTCTTGTTCACGCGGCGCTCGGGCGCGAACGTGCGCTGCAGCTGGCGCTTCACCAGCGTGCCCGCGATCGAACGCGGCGACAGTTTATCGGTCTGCTTGCGCACAGCAGCTGCGGCGCCTGAGCCGGTCCACACCTGTTGGACTACGCCGCTCGCGCGCTGCTTGAGCTGACGCTTGAAACCTGCCATCGCACGCGCGCGCGGGCTGCTTGCGCGCAGTGCGTTCAGCTCCAGCTCACTCAAGCCGTGGGCTTCGGCCAGCGCCGAGACGGCATCGAGCACGCGTGCGAGCTGCGCAGCACGGTCCTGCGGCGAGATCTTACCCATCGAGGCCACGCGCTCGACCTCGAGCCGAAGCGCGTGCCACTCACGATCCGGCGCTGCGCTCGAAAAGCCTGCAAAGGACTGCTCGCCGCGTACGAAGCGCGACCAGACTCTCTGCCCTGTGGCGCGCAGGCCGGGAATGCTGCCCATGGCGGTGATTCGTAGCACGAGGCCGGGCAGAACTCACCTGATCGACATGCTTCCAGAAACCTTGCGCGCTTTCCGTACGCTGATCGTAAGTCTTCGTGGCAATTGGGAAACAGAAATGACACGTGCGCCCCGGCACTTGCCCGTCATGAGCTGACGGCTACGAGCCGAGGCTCGAGCAACGCTCGCAACGCGGTGTAAGTCGATACGACCTGATCCGCTTCGGGCCGCGCACAAGGTGGCGTGCAGCCCGCAGCTGCACAGTCGATGACACCTGCTGAGCTGCCGTTTGCGTCGTCGTGATCGTCGTGCAATCCGTTGAAGCGCACGCTGCCCATGCCCGCGGCGCGCGCACCTGCGATGTCGCTACGCCGTATGTCGCCGACATGCACCGCACCCTGCGCCGTGACGCCGAGGCCCTCGAGTGCGCTCGAGAACGCGCGCGGATGCGGCTTGGCCACGCCGATTTCGTCCGAGAAGATCGTCAGCTCGAGCCACTCGAGCAAGCCTTGTTCGGCGAGCAGCTGCCGCACCACGCGGCCCGGAGTGAACCCCGTATCGCAGATCAGCGCGGTGCGGATGCCGCGAGCGCGCAGGTGTGCGAGCAGCTCGCGCGCGCCCGGCGCCGCCTGCACATGGCGCACACTGATCTCGTCTTCCAAGGTGCGCAGCAGCTCTGCGCGCTGTGCCGCTGTAAGCTGCAAGCTCAACGTGCGCAGCGTGTGGTCGAGCATGTGCTCGCCGGTGAACGCCTCGCGCCGGTGCCAAGCCCGCTGGTGCTCTTGCCAGGCGGCCGCAAAGGCTGCCGCCACCAGCTGCGGCTCCAGCGCCAGCACGGCAGCCAGATTCGCCGCGCGGCGCTCGTTGCCAGAACGCTTGTGCTCGGCCGCGTCTATGGGAACGGGCGCTTTGGCCTCGTAGATCAACGTTGACCAGCAGTCGAAAGTGACCGTGTGGATGGTATCGGGAAAGCCGCTCCCCATGGTGCGGATGATGTAGTCGACACACCCGACGCCGGCAACCGAAGGCTTCGAAACCTTTGGGTCGCCGCGCGGCCCATGGTAGAAAATCAGCCCGTACTCCACGGGGTCATCTCATGGTCGCACGCCGCTCGCTGGATCGCCGACACGCACACATTCCGGGGAGCGTGTGGCTCGCGCTCGGTTGTGTGCTGTCGCTCATCGCGACGGCGAGTCCTGCGCGGGCACAGCTGCTCGATCCGCCGGAGTCGCGCGACCCTGCGGACGTGCGCAGACAAGAGTCTGAGGACGCCCCGCGTGTGAGCGTGGTGACCCTCGGCGTCGGCGACGCGGTGCATCAGTACTTCGGGCACAACGCGCTGGTGATCGAGGGCGCTACACTGCCCGAGCCGACCGTCTTCAACTACGGGATGTTCACGTTCGGGCCAGACATGCTGCCGCAGTTTCTCAAGGGCCGGCTGAAGTTCTGGCTGGGCTTGACCGAGCTGCGTCGCACAGTCGCGCAGTACTCCGCCGCCAACCGGGATGTGCGGCTCTTGGAGCTCAACCTCACCCCGGCACAGCGGCGCGCTGTGCTCGGGCGCTTGCAGCGAGACGCGCGGCCGGAAAACCGCAGCTACCTGTACGATCACTACTTCGACAATTGCTCTACGCGCGTGCGCGATGTGCTCGACGACGCGCTGCACGGACAGCTGCGGCAGGCGTGGTCAGGACGCGCACGCTTCACGCTGCGGCAAGACACGATGCGGCACACCCAGCACGACTTGCTCACCGAGTGGGGCATGATGCTCGCGCTGAATGCCAGTGTGGATCGACCGCAGAGCTCGTGGAACGAAGCGTTTCTGCCGATCGAGCTCGAGCGCTTGCTCGAATACACGACCTACGTGGACGAAGACGCAGCGCACGTACCGCTGGTGAGCAAGGTGAATGTGTTGTTTCGCGCCGAGCGCACGCCGGTGGCCACGCAGGTCGAGGAACGCTGGCCATTCTTGCTCGGCTGCGGAACGCTGGTGGGTTTGATCTTGGTGTTGCTCGGCGAGCGTGCGCGCAGGCAGCCGAAGCCTTGGCGTGCGCTGCTCTTGGCGTTCTTGTCTCTGTACGGCTTGACCGCTGGTCTGGTCGGCTCACTGCTCGTGTATCTGTCGCTGTGGAGCGATCACGCGGTGGCGCACGGCAACATCAACGTGCTGCTCTTGAACCCGCTCACGCTGCTCGCCGGTGTGCTGAGCACGGCGGAGCTCGCGACCGATGCCAGCTCGACGCTCGGACACTTTTTTCAGCGTGCCGCGGACGCGCTGTGGTTCGTCACATGTGCGTCCAGCTTGACGCTGCTCGCGCTGAAGCTGCCGCCGATCAGCTCGGAGCAGGACATCTCGCTGACTGCGAGCCTGCTCGTGCCGATCAGTGTGGGCATCGCGTTTGTACGGAGTCGCTCGCCCGACCCGCAGCACGCGACGCGCGCTGCGTGGGTCACGCAGCGCACGTAGTCTGATTCATCTCGCTAGCGCGGCGAGTGGGGCGCAACGCTGATAGGGACCCACGCACGAAGCCACCTCGGCTTCGCCCGGCTGCCCTGGCGGCGTATCGCAGCTAATCGTGCGGTTGTACTCGACGAACGAGAGCAACGAGTCCGTGCGGCAGGTGACGAACTCTTCGATCGTGATGTCCGGGCAATCCGGCACGCTTTGCGCACAGATCGGGAGGATCATCGACCCCGTGACGCAAGCCTCTTGCGAGGCTGGGCACTCCGGAGTGCCGAGCGAGCCACGCGAGCACCAGCCGCTCACAGCTTCGTTCCACTGCAAGTTCGCGGTGGCCGTTTCGATTTGGTTGCAGATCTCGGTCGTTCGCTCGGGTGTGAGCGCCGTCAAGCGATCACCCTCGGGCTCCTGAGTTGTTCCGCCGTCGACCGGCTGTGCGTCGGCTCCGCCGCTACCAGCTGCAGCCTCACCGGCTGCACCTTCACCACCTGCACCAGCGGCTTCGCCTCCGGCACCGGCTTGCTCGCCTTGATCACCGCCGCTACCCCCGGACTCCTCACCGCCCGAGCCCGCGCTGGGTTGCTCTTCGTCTTCGCCGCTGTCAGCGGCAGCGTCGCGATCCCGGGGAGCGGTCCGGCCGCCTGCGCCAGCGCGCGGCTGAGCTGCTTCGCCGCCGCGACCCGCGCGACCTGCGCGGCCACCCGTCGCTGTTGAACCCATGCCGCCGGCACCTGCTGTAGCGCCCCGCCCGGCTCGCCCGGTGGTGCTGCTGCCAGCCCGTCCGCCGCTGTTGCCTGTATTGGACTCTTGAGCCGGCGTATCCGTGGTCACGCCAGCGTCTTCTTCCAGCAGCAGACTGGTGCGACTGCCGCATGCCGCGCTCGCCCAAAGCATGGCGCAACCGAACAAGGGCGCGCTGAGACGAGTGTAAGTGCCGACTTTCATGATCTTCTCTACCTCTATGGGGAGCGGGAGCCAGCGCGCGGCGCCGTTTATCTCAAAGCGACCAGAGCGCTATGCATGCTGCCGAACAGGGGATAGCTGGATCCGACATACACACACATATTACCGAGCCATTCTACACACGAACGGCTTGTACACCACTGCTCCGCGCACTTTTGGAGCCGGCGGTTTTCCCGGTTTCAGGTGCCCACGCGGTAGTGGTAGCGGAACAGCTCGTGAAAGCCCGCTTGCGCATACAGGGCACGCGCGACTGAATTTTCTTCTTCGACGAGCAGATACAGCTCGCGCATGCGCTCGCTGAGCGCGCATTCCGCGAGCCCGCGCAGGATCGCTTTGCCCACGCCTTTGCGCCGCAGCTCGGGCACGACCAGCATGGCGTAAATGCCCAGGCGATCTTCTGAGGCGATGCCAAGGCAGGTCCCCACGATCACGCCTCGCGCGTTGCGCGCGCTCACGAAGCGGCAGCGTGTGCCGAGCCGGGCCAAAGTGGCCGTAAAGACCTCGTAGGCGTCGGCAAAGCGGCTCGTGTGACCGGCATGCGACAGCCAAGCCTCGCTGGCGCTGGTAGAGAGGCTGGTCTCGTACGTGCGCGTGGTGCGCGCCAGCACTTCGCTCGGGTCTGCGATCGCAGCAAACGTCTCGCCCACTGCGCGATAGCCGCGCGCGGCGAGCTCGGCGTCGAGGCCCGGGGGCGTGGCGGCGGGACCGACCTGAAAGATCGGCGGCAGCTCACGCTCACGATAAAACGACTCTGCGCGTGCGATGCGCTCCTCGAGCGAGAGCGCCTTGCCTGCTCCGAGCGTGGCCACGGAGTTACCGCGCTTGGTCGGGCCCCCGGTCGCACGCAAGCCCCAGCCGTCGAGCTCCTCGTACTCTGCGGGCGGCCAGGCATCGATCACTGCGTCTTCGAGCTCGTGTGGCTCTGTGGTCATAGCAGGCGAGGCATAGCATCACAGCGCGATCGGCTCGAGCCACACCGGCGTGATCACGTGCGCTTCTGGGGCGCACGTGTGCACCTCAGCAGTGAAAGCTTCGAGATCGGCTTGCGTCTCAGCGCTCAACGTCATCTGCCCGGGGCGCAGCGGCTCCTGCCAGGCATCGAAGTGGTTCGGCAGCACGAGCTTCGGAAGGCCCAGCGAACTCAGCAGCTTGCACGTGTAGTCCGGCACTTTCTGCCGCAGACCTGTGGCGACGATCGCGATGTCTGCGTGCACACCCTTCAGCTGATCCTCGACGAAGTTGGCTGTGCCGACAAAGTACAGCGTGCGATCACCAAAGCGCACGAAGTATTGCAACGTTCCGCCTTCGTGATAGTCGCGGGCGCGCAGCGGCAGCTGCGGCGCAGCGGCGATCGGCAGGTTCGGCATGTCGATCAGCGAGTGCAGAGCCTTCACGGCGCGCACGCGAAACGCGCTGAACACCAGCTCCTCGCCGCCGCTGGCAGCGACGATCTGCTGCTCCGGCACGTGGCTCGCACGCGCGAGCTCGGCGGTGCTCTTCGTACCGAACACCACAGCGCCAGTGCGCAGCGCGATCTCGGGGACATCGAGCGCATGATCGAAGTGTGAGTGACTCACCACGACCACATCCGCGCTACGCGGGATAAAACGCTCGATGGCTGTGCCGTCAGGAACCACCACATTGTCCATCTCCGTGTCCACCGCGACGCGCGTGACATAAGGATCGAACAACATAGTGTGTCCACCTGACTGTAAGCTCCAGCCAGCAACACCAAGATAAGTAAGCGTCGCTGGCGGCTGCACTTTAGCAGGCGGCTCCTCGACGGTCTTAGTCAGCTGAATCGACGGCTTGGCGGGTGTGCCGGCGCAAGCTGACGCCAGCAAGACAGCTAAGCTGAGTTTCCACATGTTCGTCTCCCCGTTACGTGAGATGTCGGGGCAGACTGCAGCAGCTACACGAACCCTCGATGCGCGCCGCATGAAAATTCGATGAACCCCGCCCTCTTCGCTCAGCCTTGTATGCGAGCGCGTTGACTGCCTCGGCGTCCAGGATCAGCGCTTCGGCCATGCTTTACGCGCTCGCCGCATCCAGACTTGGACGGCGGACCTACTTGCTCGTTGAGCTCAGCGAGAAGCAGCGCGACCCCCTCGCGCTCGAGCTCATGTGCCATGGCGCGAGCCACAAAGCCCGAGAGTCTACGTGAACCGACCCGCTTGCGAACCGCCGCAGCGAGCTCGCCTGGAACGCTGACCGAAAGGCTGACTCATTATGGCTCGCCTACCATGGGTAGGAAGAACGCGACAACGCAGGGTTACGAGCCGATGGTGGTGTGGTCTACGTCCCAGCGGCCGCGTAGGCGCCACATGCCGGAGAGTAATAGGTTGCGAACTGACATCAGCTCTGTGGGCATGCGATCGTAGAGCTCTACGAATAGCTCTTCGTGTTGCAGGAGCTCGCGTGTCCACTGCGAGGGATCGACGGTCATCAGCTCTTCGAACTTTTGCTTGGTGAAGCCTTCGAGGCCGCGCCAGTCGAGGTCTTCGTAGTGTGGCATCCAGCCGAGTGGGCTCTCGTGCCCGAGCGCCGAGCCGTTCGCGCGATCCACGATCCACTTCAAGACGCGCATGTTGTCGCCGAAGCCGGGCCATGCGTACTTGCCGTCTGCATCCTTGCGGAACCAGTTGACCGAGAAGATGCGCGGCGGCGCGACGATCTCACGCCCCATCTGCAACCAGTGGTTGAAGTAGCTCGCCATGTGGTAGCCGCAGAACGGAAGCATCGCGAACGGATCGCGGCGCACTTGGCCGACCGTGCCGCCCGCAGCGGCAGTCATCTCCGAGCCCACGGTCGCAGCCGCGTACACGCCGTGCACCCAGTTGAATGCTTGGTACACGAGCGGCACAGTACTCGCGCGTCGACCACCGAACACGATCGCTTTGATCGGCACGCCAGCTGGATCGTCGTACGCTGGATCGAGCGAGGGACATTGCGAGAGTGGCGCGGTGAAGCGCGCGTTGGGATGCGCCGCTTTACGCCCGGTCTCTTTACCGATCTGTTTGGTCCACGGCTCGCCAGTCCAATCCTGCAAGCGCGCAGGCGGCTCGGGCGTCATGCCTTCCCACCACACATCGCCATCGTCAGTCAGCGCGACGTTGGTGAAGATGGCGTTTTTGCGCATCGCCTCCATCGCATTCGGGTTCGTCTCGTACGAAGTACCGGGCGCCACGCCAAAGAAGCCGGACTCGGGATTGATCGCATACAAGCGCTTGTCCGGACCGGGCTTCAGCCACGCGATGTCATCGCCGATCGTCGAGACCTCCCAGCCGTCTTGTTGGAACGGCTTGGGCGGGATCAACATTGCGAAGTTGGTCTTGCCACACGCGCTTGGGAAGGCTGCGGCGACGTAGGTCTTGCGACCGCTCGGCTCCTTCACGCCCAAGATCAGCATGTGCTCGGCGAGCCAGCCATGATCGCGGCCCACCACCGACGCGATGCGTAGCGCGAAGCATTTTTTGCCTAAAAGCGCGTTGCCACCGTAGCCGGAGCCGTACGACCAGATCGCGCGCTCCTCCGGGAAGTGCACGATGTATTTATCTTGCTTGTTGCACGGCCACGGCACGTCTTTCTGACCGGCACTCAGCGGCGCGCCTACGGAGTGCAGACACGGCACGAACTGGCCATCGGTGCCGAGCACGTCGTACACGGCGCGACCCATGCGCGTCATCAAGCGCATGCTCACTGCGACGTACGCAGAGTCAGACAGCTCGACCCCGATGTGCGCGATGTTCGAACCCAAAGGCCCCATCGAGAACGGCACCACGTACATCGTGCGGCCGCGCATCGAGCCATCGAACAAGCCATGCAGCTTGCGCTTCATGGTGTCGGGCGCGACCCAGTTGTTGTTCGGTCCGGCGTCCTGCTTGTTGATGCTACAGATGAACGTGCGATCTTCGACACGCGCGACATCGCTCGGATCTGAGCGCGCCAGGAAGCTGTTCGGTCGCTTCTCGGCGCTGAGCTTGGTGAACGTCCCGGCGGCGACCAGCTCGGCACACAACTTCTGGTACTCCTCTTCGGAGCCATCACAGAAGTGGACATGGTCAGGCTTACACAGCTGAACCATGCTCTCGATCCAGGCACGAAGTCCCGTGTGTCTGATGTAGCTCGGCATGTTCATGCTGGGTCCGACTCCTTGCAGCTGTGCGCGGCGGCGCAATAAACAGCGTCTCGCACGGGACACGGGGAAGCAAGGGACAGCGCTCGCTGGAAAAGCCTGCGATCTCGCCGCTCGCAGCTGCCCTACAATGTCGGCGCGAGCGATAGGATCTATTTAATATGCCGGCACGCACCGTCGAGGTCATGTTGTGCCCCACTCCAGCGCGTAAGAACCGCGACCGCGAATGGGCGGTCGAGTGGCGACGGAGTTGGAGCGTAACCAGCGTATTTCGGGGTAGGGCGTGCTCGCTGGCTGTCCGGGTGGAGACAGCGCTGGGCGGCTCGCCGGCCAAGCCTACAACAGGGCGGCACGGGCGGCTCGAAAGACGCTGACGACGCGCCGAGCCAGCCGGCCGAACCGGATGACGTTGCCGCTGACAGCGGCAGCCGCTTCTTCCTGCCAACCCATGAGCCCATCGACACTACAGCGCCCCGCCTGCTCGCTGACGCCAACGGCGGCACGCACATGCTTTATCCCACGTACGGCGCGTTCTATGCGTATTGCCCGATGGCTGCAGCGGCTACGACAACATCGAGCCCCTGCTTCTACCCACCGACGGAACGGTCGCCAACGCTGCGGACCGCGGAACCGCGGGACGGTGCGGAACAAGCGAGAGCCGGCAAAGATAGGAGCAGTAGTGTTAAGCGCTCGCGATCGATCCCGAAAGCGTCCCCGCTTCATCATGCACACCTACGTCGCCTATCCCCGCTCCCGGCTCAGCTGGAGCGTGCGATGGTCGAGTGGGTGAGACACTTGCATCGCGAGTCGACGAGTCTCGGTCACGTTGCGGACCAGCGTCTCTGAGGTCGCCGCACCGATGAACAGCTGAAGGTGCTGCGGTCGAGCAGGACTTGGACTGCAGCGCAGCGGATCGCGAAGGGCTGGTCAGGGCGTTGCAGCTGCCAGCGGAGACGGTGCGCGCGACGGCGTAGATCGACGACTGCCTCTGTGATCATGCGGGCTTCGTGTCGCGAACGTAACCGGGCCCACGCAGTCCAGCCACTCAATCCCGTACGCGTGCCCGCGCCCCGTCCGCCCTCCGGCGCCGAGATGCCCCGCGGTAGCCAGACGAGCGGGGAGCGCGTACGGGCACGGGCACGCGTACGGGGAAGATAGAGATCCCGTATAGTTGGAGCGCGTGGCCATCCACATCGAAACGCCCCTGATCGAGTCCCTCCCCCTCAGCCGGGCCGGCTCGCGCAGCGTCTGGCTGAAACTTGAGGCGCTGCAACCCTGCGGCTCGTTCAAAGCCCGCGGCGTCGGGCACCTCTGCCAGACGCACAAAGCGCACGGCTGCAAGCGCTTCGTCTCGTCCTCCGGTGGCAATGCGGGCCTCGCGGTCGCGTACTCCGGCCGAAAGCTGGGAGTGCCAGTGACCGTGGTGGTGCCTGAAACCACGGGCGCACGCGCGCGGCGCTTGATCGCGGCAGAAAGCGCGCAAGTGATCGTTCACGGACAATCTTGGCAAGAAGCCCACGAGCACGCGCTGTCGCTGGTGGCGGCAGAGGCTCGTTATGTGCATCCGTTCGACGACGCGTTGATCTGGGAGGGACACGCGTCGCTGGTCGACGAGCTCTCAGTCAAACCCGACGCGATCATACTGTCAGTCGGAGGCGGAGGCCTGCTCGCAGGTGTCGCACATGGCCTCGCGCGCCGCGGCTGGAACGATGTCGCGCTGATCGCTGCGGAGACGTTCGGCAGCGACTCGTTCGCACAGTCGCTCGCCGCTGGTAGCGTCATCGAGCTGCCACGCATCAGCAGCATCGCGACATCGCTCGGTGCCAAGCGCGTGTGCACACGCGCGTTCGAAGTGAGCCGCGAGTTTCGTACGCACGCACAAGTCGTAAGCGACTTGGCTGCGCTGCGCGCCTGCTTGCAATTCGCCGACGACCATCGGCTCGTGGTCGAGCCGGCCTGCGGCGCTTCGCTCGCGCTTTGTTATGGAGACGCGCCCGTGCTCTCAGCGTTTCGCGAGATCGTGGTGATCGTGTGCGGCGGTGCAGGTGTAAGTTACAGCGAGCTCACTACGCTCGAAAATGAGCATTCCGCGCGCGAAAATGCCTGAGTGATCTGCCGCAAGTAAATTCACTGACAGTGCAAACAGCGCGGGCTCGCTTTCCTAACTAGTGCGGTTATGACAGAGAGGCGCGATGTCTCGAACAGCTAGAAGTATCAGCTCAGTCTGCGCGCTACCCCGCAGCCCGCTTGAGGTGAGTGTGGATCGCGCCGTGGATTTGCCCCGCTCGCAAGGCCCGACGACGAAGCGTAGTGGTGCCTACGTTGAGGAGGAGAACGCCGCGAGCGTGGCAAAGACCAAGCGAGGCGCGCTCACCTCAAGTGGGCTGCGGGGTAGTATCGACAGGATTGATTGTGTGCGTGGTTTCCGCTTGCTCGAGCGAGCCTGACGAAGCGGCGTGGTCCGCCCCCGCACAATCGACTGCGCCGAACATGCCCGTAGGCGATGACACAGCGCGCTCGACGAGCTCGGTAGGCGCTGGTGGTGCCGGAAACAAATTGTCTTCAGGTGCCGCCGGCTCACAACAGGCTGGCGCACGAGCGAGCACGCCGACGACGCAACCCGCGGGTGCGGGCGCAGCGGGCAAAGCGGGCGCAGCAGGCGCAGCAGGCGCTGCCGGGGTGCGCAGCGATCAGCCCGCAAACGGGCCAAGCGACAGCGACGCTGGCGCGCTGCCTGATTCCTCCACAGAAGTCACAATCATCGCTGAAGCCAGCTTCGCACCCGTCACATTGATGGTGACCGGAGCCACCTGCGCAGCTGGCCGCTGCACGCTCGCCCCACCAGGCGACGGCAAGCTCAAGGTCGCGCTGACCTTGGAGCACAAAGCAGCAGAGCCCATGCCTGTGCTCGTGCGCTGGCAGGGCTGCGGCACGCCGACGACTCGGTTCTTCCCAGTTACGCCGAGCGGCACCGAATACATCCTCAACTACGAGACTGATTTCAGCGACCTGCAAGCAGGTTCCACCTGCACCGCCGAAATCGTAGAGGGCGGTTGGTTGGTATTTGCCGGCAATATGTCGACGCGAATTGTCGAGGGAGAGAGCTTCTGCACGCTCCTCCAAGTGAGCCAGATGGGTGTAAACGCCAGCTGTTTTCCGCCACCCGGAACGCGCATCACGATCGAGAGCGATCTGCCACGCTGGGACTGTGTGTCGATCGAGCTGGATGGCGAGGCCAAGGACAGCATGCACACACAAATGCAGGTGAGCCTGACGAGCGCGCCAAATCAGCTCGTCAGCTGCACCGGGGCGGCCCAGTAGCCACGGCGGATTGGGCTACAACGCAACAGTCCTAACTTTTCTAACAAGAGTAAGAGACACTTGTTAGGTTTGCTGTAGACAGCGTGCACGCGTTACTGTCGCGTGTGCAGCGACGTGCAACTTGCTTTGCGGGTATGTCCGCGTATAGCAAGTACATCTAAGTTCACTTTGCGCGCGACATGCGATGGCCTCAGTCGGTCGCGCGCGCAGCAACCCCCGCGGGGAATGATGACAAAGACATTTGCGACCATCGCTTCGACAGTCGGGTTCACATGCGGGCTGATCGCTTGCGGCTCAGCAGAAAGCACGTCGACGCAACCAGTAGATCCCAGCGCGAGTCCGGCTGCCCCGCAAACGGCGCCGACTGCGCCAGCGGGTGCAGGTGCGGCAGCACCCGCGACGAGCGTGGGCTCGACGGCGAGCGGCGCGGCCACGGCTGCCTTACCCACCACGCCTACCACGCCTACCACGCCCACCACGCCGACCACGACAGTGCCGGGCGCGCAGACCCCGACCACACCACCCGCAGGAACGGTGCCGGCCACCCCGCAAACCGATCCGGCA
>Ga0114940_10000039_pt1 | contig 87804 bp, 80 predicted proteins | sample ColdCreekSource_FD_87195 | JGI IMG/M metagenome (GOLD analysis project Ga0114940, IMG submission 87195) | Groundwater microbial communities from Cold Creek, Nevada to study Microbial Dark Matter (Phase II) - Cold Creek Source | ecosystem: Environmental > Aquatic > Deep subsurface > Groundwater ...
AGCCGTACGATCTCCGCCCTGTACTCGTCGGTGAAATTACGCCGCTTGCGCTTCTTCTTTGACATGTCTTCCGGACGCATCTTGCCTCATTGGCGTTGTCCAAGAAAACGGGGCAGAGCTAAGCGTCAGTAAGGTGCCTGCGAGCGCTAATACCGCACATAGCGTTGCCATGACGGCTGCTTGCGGTAGGCGTTCGAGTTGCTGTTCGATGGTCGTTGGGCGTTTCCACGTCAGCGGCAGCGACAGTGCTGACGCGATCAGGAAGAACAGGCTGACTGTGCCCCAGCGTTCGATGCCTCTCATGAGGTGCATCTGCGAGAGGATCACCAGTAGGGCTGTGATCGTTGCCCAGCTTGCGAGCTCGAGCAGGCGCAGCACGAGCGTGGCTGAGGGCCTGTTCAGCAGGCGGGTAAGCAGAAAAGCGGCGCTCGCGGCAACGGCGGTTGTGAGGAGAGCTGACGCTGTTGGCTGCAGCTCGGCGCGTGCTGCCAGCGCTAGGAATGGCAGCGGAGACAACACGAAACCGAATATGCAGGCGGCGAGAGCTTTTGTCACGGGTGGAGCGTAGCTGAGTCGAGGGTGAGTGAGGTCTTCATCAGCACGATTTGGTACAAGTTCCAGGTGTCTTGATGGGGTCGTTTGCGGGTGGTGACGCCCACGTCGTGGTGATTGAGCATCGGTCGACGATGACCAATGTTTGCTTGGGATTGTTGCTGCGAACGCGCAGCACTCGCGTCACGATTCTGTCGCGAGCGCAGCGCAGCGCAGCGCTTCAAGCCAGCCAAGGATCAGCGATGCGCTGGCGCAGGATGCGTTCGTATTGGCTTGGATCGCGTGGAAGTAGCAGGCTGGCGTCGCGCGGTTTGTGGATGTCTACGAGGCGAGAGACCCAGAAGCGCAGAGCGGCAGCTCGCAGGAGCGCCGGCAACAGCGTTCGTTCGGCAGCTTGGAGCGGCCGCTCCTGCACATAAGCCGCGATGAACGCTGCAGCGTGTGGATGCACGAGCTCGCCAGCGGTGTTTGTGCACCAATCGTTCAGACAGACTGCGATGTCGTAGAGGAATGTGTCAGTTGCAGCGAAGTAGAAATCTAACAGTCCGCTAAGGTGTGAGCCGTCGAACAACACATTGTCGCGGAACAGGTCGCCGTGAATCGCGCCTCGCGGCAACGTGGTATATGCGGCGGACGCAGCGACTTGCTCTTGGAACGCGAGCTCGGTCGCGAGCAGCGCGCGGGCTGGCTCGGCCAAGCGCTGGCCGAGCCACGGGGCATGCTTTTGCCAGAACGCCAAGCCGCGTGTTCCAGGTTGCTCGTGAGCATAATCGCGTCCCGCGCAGTGCAGCTTGGCGAGTGTGCTCGCTACGCTGTGGCGTTGCGCTGCGCTGGGCGCTTCGACCGGCGCACCCGCGAGCCGCGGTGTGACCGCGGCGGGCTTGCCGGCGAGTGTGTGGAGTAGCTCGCCGCTCGCAGCGGCGACCGGGCCGGGGACGGGCAGGCCGCGCCCAGCGAGGTGCTGCATCAGCTCGAGGTAATATGGCAGCTCGTCGCGACTCAAGCGCTCGAATAGCGTGATCACGAGGCGCCTGTCCGAGGTGTCGGCGAAGTAGTTGGTGTTTTCGATCCCTGAGCTGATGCCTTCTAGGCGTTCGAGCTTGCCCGCGCCCAGCTGCGCCAAGAGGGCGGCGGCTTCTGCGAACGGAACCTCGGTGAAAACAGCCATACAGAAGCTCATTGTAGCGTAGACCGCTCCGCTGTGCCGCTCGGGCGCTTGCCTACATCACCATCAGCTACAGTGGTCTGAATGCTGTCTGGATCTTGGGGAGCATCTCTTCGACCGCGCGCAGGCGAAACGCAGTGTCGAGCGTTTGCGCGGATTCGATGCGGTCGAGTCGCAACGCGCGCACACCAGCGCGCAAGTGATCCCAAACGATGAGGTACCAGCCGGGCCAGCTGCACAGCAGGTAGTGCGGCTCGACTTCGCGGGTCGTACGTGCCTCTTCGGTCTTGTACCGCACGCGCAGCATCGTGCGCTGGAAGAAGGCTTCTTGGATGGGCTGGAGGACTGCCGCTCTCGGCTGCTGCCATGAGGCCGCGATGTTGTGTGAGGTCGGACCGACCAGGATGCGCTGACGCAGCTGGCTGGCGCGTGCGCGTTCAGCCGCTGGAAATGAAGCTGCGAGCTTCTGGCGCAAGCCGCGCACGGTGGATAGCAGTAGCGGCGAGTGCAGTTGCTCGGTGATCGCGAGCGCGAGCAACAAGTCGAGCATCTCTTGGGTGTTGAGCTGCAACCGTCCGAGGCCTGCGCGGGCGGGCGTGCGCAGGCCTCCGCCGCGCCCTGGCTCGCTCTGGATGGGCACACCGCGGGCCGATAGGCGCGACAGGTCACGCCGCACCGTGCGGAGGCACACGCCGAGCTCAGCGGCGAGCTCGGGCGCGGTCCAGCTCGGTCTGCTGGCGAGCAGGCCGAGCAGACGGTCCAGGCGATCGGTGACAGGCTCGCGTGTCAAAGGTGACTTAAGTTGTCACGGTTTGGGTGCACTGTCTACGTATCTCAAACGGAGGGAATGACCATGTTGCGAGGAATGTGCACGCTGACTTTATTCGCAGAGGACCTGCCTGCCGCGACGCGTTGGTACACGGAGCTGCTCGGCATCGAGCCGTACTTCCGCAGCGAGAATGTGGGCAAGGGTCCTGGTTATGTCGAGTTTCGCATCGGTGACTATTCGCATGAGCTGGGCATCATCGATCGGCGGTTTGCGCCGCCCGCTCTCGCCGCTTCTGGCTGCGGTGCCGTGTGCAACTGGCATGTCGATGATATTGAAGAAAAGCTGCAGCGCCTGCTCGACATGGGTGCGACGCTGGTTGAAGGTGTCACCGAGCGTGGCCCGGGGTTTATCACTGCATCGGTGATCGATCCGTTCGGAAATGTGCTGGGGATCATGCACAATCAGCACTATCTCGATGTCTTGAAGGGGCGTCATGGCTCAAAGTGATGCCGCTATGGGCGGCGCGCCCGTGCTTGCGTTTGCGAGCGCGGGCGCGTTCGAGGATTGGCTGGATGCGCACGACACTGCTTGTGCCGGTGTCTGGCTCAAGCTCGCGAAGAAGAGCTCGGGCATCGTTTCTATGACTGACGATGAGGCTGTGGATGTCGGATTGTGCTTCGGGTGGATCTCGGGGCAACGGCGCGCGCTGGACGCGCAGTACTACCTACAGAAGTATGTGCCGCGGCGGCCGCGTAGCTTGTGGTCGCAGGTGAACGTGAAGAAGGCGGAGTGTTTGAGCGCTAGCGGGCGCGTGCGTGCGCGTGGGCTCGCGGAGATCGCAGCAGCGCGCGCGGATGGGCGTTGGGCCGCGGCGTACGCCGCGCAGCGGGATGCCGTGGTGCCATCGGATATGCGGGCGGCGCTCGCGAAGAGCTCCCGCGCGCGTCGTGCATTCGAAGCGCTGGGCAAGTCACAGCGTTATGCGATGATTCATCGCGTGATCACTGCTCGGACCGAGCGTGCTCGCAATGCGCGGATGCAGCGCGTTATGCGCGAGCTAGGCCGCCGCTGAGCGCGCACTGGATGCGAGAGCATTGAGCCGATGCGGAGCCGAGCGGGTCGCAAGCACGCGATCACAGCCGGACAGGATTTGATGCCAATCCTCTGCTTACGTCCCCGACGGGCAGATCACTCGCGCTTCGGAATCGCCGAGTGTGCCTAGGCATCGGTTGAGGTGGCGCTTTAACACTACTGCTCCCAGCTTTCGCCGGATGATCGCGCAGGGCCGCGCCGTTCTGCGGTTTTGCGGGCATAGCCGACGGGCTAACTCCCCCTTCAAGGTGACCGCGGAACCGCAGGGCGATGCGGAACAAGCGAGGGCCAGCGAAAGATGGGAGCAGTAGTGTGAAGCTCGACCTCCGGTGCGAACATTCGGCTGGATGCCCCGTGCCGACGCGGGTTTCGCGGCTGGCGTGGGCACGGGGGTACGTCCTGCGCGGGAGTGATCCGCCCGTCGGGGACTCGGTTTTTCCTCTCAAGTGCACCGGCAGACTGCACGCCGCGCGAGCTGGAAAGTGCGGCGGGTGCTGCCCCGTCGCCGTGCGACCAACGTGTGAGGGCGCGGTTGCGCCAAAGTCGGCCAACGAACTGAGGCGGCTCTTGAGGTACCGAACGCGTGGTCGCCGGTGAGAGAGCTGAGGATGCAGAGCGGTCAGCTTTGGATGGAGGAGCTGTCTTTCGTGGGCTTGACCGGGGCCGGTTGGGCCGCGAACGGGCTCGCCGAAGGCGGCGCCGTCGTGCGAAATGGCCGCAGCGTTCCCGTCTCGTTGGGTGGTCGATGCGGGACGCGCGATGCACGGGAGGTGGCCCGGGGGCTGAGGCTTACTTTGCGCTGCTTTTGTGCGGATGTCGCCTATGGAGACGACGCTTCGATGGGCCACTGTGCGGCTGTGCCTGTGTCACCGATTTGTTTCCGGGAACATGCTGGTTCACTCGCGCGGTGCACTTGATTACAGTGGCCGGGAGGAGCGGACGTGAACGTAGATTTTTCGAAGTTCGATATCGAGCACTACACGGTCAACGCGGTCGGCGCGCTTGCGATCTTGGTGATCGGCTACTTGATAGCGGGTTGGTTTGCGTCGCTCGTGAAGCGCGCGAGTCAACGCAGCTCGCACATCAGTCCTACGTTGATCCCGCTGCTCGCGAAGCTCACGCGGCTCGGCGTGCTGTCGGTGGTGATCTTGGCCGCGCTGAATCGCGTCGGCGTGGAGACCAGCGGTGTGTTCGCGATGCTGGGCGCCGCGGGCTTGGCTGTTGGTTTGGCGCTCAAGGACACGGTGTCGGATGTCGCGGCGGGCATCATGTTGCTCGTGTTGCGTCCGTTCGACATCGGCGATGCGGTCAACATCGGTTCGAATGGTGGTGTCGTGAACGCAATCGATATCTTCCAGACGCAGCTCACTTCGTTTGACGGCGTGCCATTCGTGATCAACAACTCGGCCGTGCGCACTGCGGTGATCCAAAACTTCTCGCGCGCCCAAACGCGCCGGATCGAGATCAGCGTCGCCATCGGCTACGAGGACGACATCGGCAAAGCGATCGCTTCGATCCGCGCGGTGCTGCAAGCGGAGCCGCGTTTGCTGCAGGCGCCCGCTCCGGTGGTGAATAGCAAAGCGCTCAGCGAGAGCGCGGTGACGATCCTGGCGCGCTGCACGACCAAGGCGTCCGACTTCGAGAGCACGCTGTTCGACTTGAACCGCGCGATCAAAGAGCGCTTGGAGCAGGACGGCATTGCCCTGCCGGTGCAGCGCCCGGTGATGTTTACGCCGGTCACCGCCAAGCAGGCCTAGGGCTCACGTCACCGCTGCGAGCCGCTCTGTCAAAGCCTGGATAAAGCGGCTCGCCTGCTCTGCCTCGACGAGCGGGTAGGGTGTGGAAAGGCACGCACGCACTACGCCGGCGCTCTCGAGCACGGTGAGCACGAGCAGTGGTGCGTGGTAGTGCGCGCCTTGGCTGAGCCAGATCGCCGTCCCGTGCGGCACATCGAGGATGCGGCCGACGTTCGACACCTCGAGCGCCGCGGTGCGGCCGTGCTGCTGTTTTTCGAGCTCGCGCGCACGCTCGCGTAGATCACCCGCGAGCGCGAGCAGCCCGAGCTGCCCAGGTGCATTTGGTTTGTCGCGCGCCAGTTCATCAGCGTATTGGCGCGCCAGCTGCCACGGATCAGTCAACGGTGACACTTCCAGGTCGCTGTCCACGCCCGCGATGTACACGCCGAAGCCGCGCGGCTCAGGGCGGCAGCGCGAGCGCAGCGACACTGGCGTATGCAGCCGTAAGCTGCCGTGCTGGATGCCCAGTGCTTCTGCAGCTGCCAGCAGCGCAAATGCGCTGAGCGCGGCGTGCAAGGTGACGCCACCCCGGTGCGCGCGCGCACGCAGGCGATCGATGTCGGTGCTGTCGATCTCACAGCGAGAGATCTGCGTGCGCAGCGCAGCTGGCTTGCGCGGAAGCAGCGGCAGCACGGGTGTCGGACGCGGGCGCAGCGCCTTGACGACCTGCGCGGCCGAGGGCCGAAGATCGAGCCGTGCGTCGAGCGGCAAGTAGGCGTCGGGCTCTGCTGCTGTTGGCTGCGTGCCGGCGAGCGAGCGGGCCAGGGCGGATGCGAGCTGGGCCGCCGAGATGCCATCGAACATGATGTGATCGAACGCGCAGACCAGGCGTCGACCCTGGCCAGCCCGCGCCACGCGAAAGAGCGGACCACCCGGCTCGAACGGCACATGCACGATGTGCTCGGCGAGCTGCCACGCGTCGCTGAGAGGCTCGGGCGGCACGTACAGGGGTGCAGCGTCCAGAGGCGTCAGCGGTCGCATGCTGAGCTTGCTGGTCGAGCGCGCGAGGCAGACGCCGAGCGCATGCGGATGGTTGATGCACAAAGCGCGCAGCGCCGACTCGAGAGTGGGATCGTCTACCGCTTGGGCGAGCTCGATGATCGCCACGATGATGCGCTGGGTCGGCTGCGCTGCATACCAACGCTGCAGTAAGCCGATCGGCTCACGCGCCGCGTCGAAGCGCCGGCCCACCGGAAAGCGGTCGAGCACACCGAGGCCGCGTTGCAGCGTTTCGTTGAGCATCGTTTTCAAGGTGCGAGCTCACGCAGCGCGCGCTCCGACTGCTCTGCGTGCTCGTTCAAGAGTTTGGCAAAGCTTCGTTGGATCGCGACTTTCTCCTGCATCCAGCTCGCGAGCGCGTTTCGGTCGCGTGCTGATGCATCGTGCGGCGTTACTGGCAAGCGGTCGAGCGTCCGCATGTAGTTGCAAACGCGCTGGGCTTCGGCGCTGATGGCTTCGTAGCCGTCTGCGACAGCGATCAGCGCCGCGTGTCCGGGGTTTGCTGTGTCGACCCCTTTGGCGTGCTCGCGCATGTTGGACGCAACGTGGGCGAAGAGCACAGCCACTTGCTCCGGAATGACCGCGCCCTCAGCCAGTTCTTTTCCGATCGATTCGTGCTGGTGCATGGTGTCCGAAGCCTCCAACGGAGGGCCTGATTGTGACGCCAATCCCTCGGGCTGCCTAGCTAGTAAGCTGCCCCCGCGCGCGTCGCGATCAGCTGCGCCGTTTCGCGGATGACGAGGCCGTCGACCCAATAGGCGGTGTGGGCGTTGAGCGGCGTATCGCCTGCATCGACTTGGACCTGTCGCACCTCAGGGGGATCACCGTAGAGCTCGCGTGTCGCGAAGCCGAGCGGGTCGTCGACGTCGTAGACGATCAGCCATTGCGTCTGACCATTCTTAGCGATCCCGATTGCGGACGGATCGAGCGTTTTGCCGGCGGCGAGCCGATCCACCAGAGCTTGCTTGCGCAGCGTGAACAGCGGCAGCTGCGAGGCCATGCTCGTAAACGATCCGAGCAGCAGCTGACCTGCTTGCGCTTTTTCGCGCCAAAACAGGTAGTCCGCGCTGTCCTGTGCGCTCGCCGCTTGTCCGAGATAGTCGGGCTGATCCGGCTTGCCGAACAAGCCGTACAAGAAGTCGTGCGCCACGGTCACGCCCAAGCTGTGCGCGACGACGTGCAGCATGACTTCAGGTTCTTCGCGCAGCGCGCGCAGTGCTGTAAGCACCTGCCCGTACACTGCAGCGCGCACCGCACGCTCGCCGTCTTCCGAGGCGTAGTACACCGCGTCCGCGAGCCCGAATTGCACGAGCTCCTCACGCAGCTTGCGGATCAGCGGGCGCAACGCGGGGATCACGTTCCAGTCGCCGAATGGACCGGGGTGAATCAAGTTGTAGTCGCTCGGATGGCTCTGCACGCTTGCCGTCTTGATCAGCTGGCTCGTCGTGCGCTCTGCTTCAGACAAGCGCTCGTCGGGCCGGGTCATGCTCGCGTGCACGCGGTTGCCCCATTCGACGCCGACGATCTTCTGCATCACCGCGAGCAGCGCGGGCTGCTCTTCCTGCAGCGCGCTCCAGAACTGCGCGTACTGATCCACATGGTTGCGAGGCATCGCCTCGGGCGTGATGCCGTGGATCAGGATCAAGACGTGCTTCGCCATGCTGTTCTCCTCCGCGGTTGTCTCATAGCGTTGTCTGCGCCGCGTGACGCTCAGTCGCAGGGACCGCCCAAGAGGCCGGCTTTCAGATCTTTGTCTGGCGGTTGTGGTCCCAGCCAGGCGCGGAACAACAGATTCGCTGTGTGATCATCGGTCTCGGTGCCGAGTGTCTTGCCATTGACAACAAGCTGCACGCCGTGACCGGGGCGATACGCCAGCCTGAGCTCGGTGCCCTTGTTGAGCGGCGGAAGCTTGCCGAGGAAGGGCTGCAGGCGCTTGTTTGCTGCATCGAGCTCGCCACCGAGGTTCTTGCGCAGGGCTTCGGTGAGCGCCTCGCCCATCTCTTCGCGGCTCACGTCGCGCACGAAGCGCAGGACGATCAGCTTCGCTGCGCTCTCTTTCAGGACCTCTTCGACCGAGCGAGTCTTGCGTGCCGTGTACAAGCCGGCGACGTAGACATCGACGTTCAGGAAAGTCGCTTCGCGAACGCCCACGCCGTTGCGTACGAGCTCGGCTCCAAAGGCGTCGCTCTTTGCTGGTAGCGTGACGCCGGCGCAGGTGTCAGCGGCTGACGCCGTCAGCGGCGCGAGCAGCAGCAGCGCGACGGTGAGGGTTAGGATTGGTTTTGTCATGAGGCCACTCTCCTGGCGCGAAGCATAGCCACGCGCTGTGTCGCCCGCACGCAGGTCGCTCGTGTAACTCTCAGCAGCCTTTATTTTGCGCGGATGGCGCGGGTGGGGCGGGATGCCAGTAGAGGGCGACGATCAGCAGGATGACCGGCTCCGCGGCCAGTGATGCCAGCGCGGTCGCGAGCCCGTACTGGGACGCAATTACACCGATAAGCAGCGGCAAGCCGATGTCCATGCCGACAAAGGCCTGTTGCAGCGCATTGACCACGCCTGGCTGTCCCGGGACGAGCTCGTACGCAGCGGCTTTGACCAGCGGCCAATGCAGGGAGCACGTCATGCCGAGCAAGAACAACGCGCTGATGATCAGCCAGGCGGAGCTCGCCATTACGATCACTGCGAGTAGGAGCAAGCTGCCCGTGGCCGCGTACGCGAGCAGGCGTCGCGAGGAGATACTCGCGAGTAAGCGTTCGCTGATCAGCGCGCCGATCACGCCTCCTGCGGACAAGCCGCTCATGACCAGCGCAGCGTGGCTCTCGGTCCAGCCGAGATCTTGGTGAAGGCGCAGCGCCGCGAGCGCGACGACCACCTCGTCGAGCAGGGCACACGATGCGGACCCGAATAGGAACAGCCACAAGCGCGGCTTGCGTACGGATTCTGCAAGCGCCGCTCGCAGCGGCATGCTCGCGGATTCTTCGTCCACAGGTAGCTCCGCAGCTGGTGGCTGCCCAGCGCACAGCTCCGCGGCCGGTGGCTGCGCGCCGAGCAGTCCCGCAGTGGGTGGCTGCGCACCTGACAGCTTCGCAGCTTGCGGCTGCGGATCGAGCTGCGGCACATGGTGTCCCGGGCGCTCGGCTTCGGGCGTCGCGGCTTTTGGCTGCGCGCCGGCGCGATTCACGACAGCCTCGGCTTCGGGCGCGCGGTCGACGGATTTTTCGACGATGGCCTGGGGTTTAGACGCAGCTGATGGCTGCGCGGCACGTTTCTGAGTGCGGTACACGACGTAGGCGTGTACGCCCAGAAGCACGCCACAGAGCGCGAGCACGCTGCGATGGGTGCCACCGATCCAATATACCGCTGCGATCGCGAGCGGGGTCAGCGCGTCGCCCGCTGCGGCGAACGCGATCCAGCGCGTCATGGCGAGCGCAGGACCGCCTGGATGACGCGTCACCAGCTCGGCTTGTGCGCTGTCACATGCGACGCCACTGGCTGCACCCGCAAGCGAGAGGGCCGCAGCCAACAGCAACGGCGAGGTCGCCAGAGATGCGAGCACAAGCGACACGGCGAGGGCGCCGAGTCCGCTCGCGAGCAGCATCTTCCGCGGAAGACGATCGGAGACGAGCGCGATCGGTGCCTCGATCAGAGACGAGAGCAAGATCGGCACCGCAAACACCCACAGCGTGTAGTGGGCGTGATCGACCTCATGGAACTTCTCGACTTCCGGCGCGGCGACGACAGCCACGCCGCTCCACAGCTCGTCGACTAGACCGACGACTGCAAACGCGGCTGTCCAGCGCAACGCGCTACTGGAGCGTGTTGCACTGAATGCACGGACTGCGCGCGCGAATAGGCGTCAGATTCGTTCGGTGAAGCTCACGGCACGCAGTGTGCACCTGACCTTGCGAGGCGGCAAGGCGGCTCCGTTTTTTCCAAGCTCGGCGATGAGTTTGTGTGGGTCCGCTGGTCTAATCCGAAACCCAAACAAAAACGAAAGGGCCCCGAGCCATGACGAAGGAAATCAAGCTTGTGCCCGCCGAAGAGCTGGCGGCCAAGTCCAGTCAGCCTTTTCCCAATGAGTCGGCCGAGTATCGCAAGGCGCGCGAAGCGTTGATGGTCGAGGAGATCAAGCTGCGCAGGCAGATTTGGCGCGTGGCGGAGCTGCGGCGCGAGTTGCCACCGGGCAGCGAGCCGAAGCCATACAAGTTCGTCGATGAAGCGGGCAAGCAAGTCACGCTCAATGACATGTTCGGCCCGCACGACACGCTGGTCACGTACTTCTGGATGTTCGGTCCGCAGCGTGAGCGTCCGTGTCCGATGTGCACGTCGCTCCTGGGCTCACTCGACATCCCTGCGCGTGACATCGAGCAGCGCGTTTCGCTCGCTGTGTTCGGGCGCTCGCCGGTGTCGAGGCAGCTTGCCTTTGCGCGCGAGCGCGGCTGGCGCAACCTCAAGTTCTATCAAGTCGGCGACGACTATGTGCGCGACTATCGCGGTTTCTTGGCGGACGGTAACGAGATGCCGATCCTCGCCGTGTGGCGCCGGCACGAAGGCAAGGTGCACATGTTCTGGGCGGGCGAAGGCATCGGCACGCAAGATCCCGGACAGGATGCTCACCTCGCCCCGGAGCTCGCTGTGCTCTGGAATGTGTTGGATCTGACGCCTGCTGGGCGCGGGACTGATTGGTATCCGAAGCTCGAGTATCCGGACCTTCCGTGAGTCTGACAGTCCTGACACTCAGAAACGAAGCGAGCTGCCCCGTATCCCCCGACCGGGGCAGCTCGTCTTGTGCGTAGTCTTATCGTTCGCCCGAAATAGAGCTGCCGCCGATGGCTGCGGCCGCCTCCTGCGTGGAGGCGGCCGCAGCAGTCGGAGACGCATTGCCTAAGATGGATGGACTTAGACCGAGATTATGAAGCGTCATGGCTGCTTTCTCTCTCTTCCCGTCGGGCGCGCTGCACACGCCTGTATGCTGCCTGTAATGTGTATGTGTCCATGAGTCGCCCGAGCCGTTCCGAAATTCCGCCAGCTCGTACGAATGCGAGTAATTTTCTTGCCCGAGCCCGAGCCGTGAGCGCCGACATAGCCATTGACGCTGTCTACGACAACGTGTGCGCTCACGGCAAAGTCGCCGTCAACGACGAGCTCGAGCCTGGAGACGCTTTCGCACTTTCGCCTACGTGAGAAATTCGCGGGCTTGCCCGTTATGATCGCGCGTATGCACGCTGCTCGACGCTTCGTGATGTGCCTGATGGGGTTCGCGCTCGCTGCAGGTATCGCGCGCGCGCAAACGCCGACCGTGCCCACGCACCATCGACCGGACCAGCGTGAGCCTCCGCCGCGCCCGGACGCCAGCAGCGCAGAGCGGCGAGCCAAGCAGCTGTTCGAGGCCATCTTGCACGATGATCCGAAGCGAGCGGAGGGCGTGTTCTTTCCGCGAGCCGCGTTTCTCCTCGTCAAAGACATTCGCGATCCCGGCGCGTACTTCGATCAGCTTCACGCCCGCTTCGCGCGCGACATCCACGCGCTGCACAAGCGCTTGCCGGGATTGGCACACGCGCAATTCGAGCGCTTCGAGCTGGTGCGGCGCGGTGGCTTCGTTGCGGTGCGCGAAGAGGGAAATCGGCTGCCTTATTGGGCTTCTCGGCACTCGGTCCTGCACTACACGAGCGAGGGCGCGCGCCATCAGTTCGAAGTTCGCGTGCTGATTACATGGGACGACGAGTGGTACGTGATCCACCTGAATGAATTTCACTAAACCGGCCGCGATTTTTTGTGTGCTGGGTGTTACGAGGGGCTCGATCGCGGCTGCGATAGTTGTAGTCTGCGCGGTCGACTGTTTGATTTTTCGCGAAAGCCCAAAGCCCAACCATGTCCAAAAGCCCTGATCTTTCCGCACTCCAAGCCGCGGCGCCTGAGCTAGAGCGGCGCTACGCGCAGTTCCGTGAGCAGCGTCTGTCGCTCGACATGACGCGCGGCAAGCCTTCTGCCGAGCAGCTGGATCTTTCCAACGGTCTGCTGACGAACCTGCGTCCCGAGGACTACAAGGCAGCCGACGGCACGGACGCGCGAAACTACGGTGTTCCCGATGGCCTGCCCGAGGCAAAGGCCCTGTTCGCCGAGTTCCTCGAGGTGTCGCCTGCTGAGGTGCTGCTGGGCGACAACGCCAGCCTCACGCTGATGCACGACACAATCGCGCGTGCGCTCTCGCACGGTGTGCCGGGTGGCGAAGGGCCGTGGTCGCGCGCGAAGTTCTTGTGCCCGGTGCCGGGTTACGATCGCCACTTCGCGATCTGTGAGCATCTCGGCATCGAGATGATCAACGTGGATTACACGGGCGAAGGTCCCGATATGGATCGCGTGGAAGCGCTCGTCAGCAGCGATCCGAGCATCAAGGGCATCTGGATCGTGCCGAAGTACGCGAACCCGACCGGTGAGACGTGCTCCGATCGCACGGTCCAGCGCCTGGCAGGCATGAAGACCGCAGCGAAAGACTTCCGGATCTTCTGGGACAACGCGTACGCGCACCATCATCTCAACGACGCGCCGCCTGCGCTCGCCAACTTGCTCGAGGCTTGCAAAGCGGCTGGCAATGCGGATCGTGTGCTGATCTTCGGCTCGACGTCGAAGGTTAGCTTTGCAGGTGGCGGCATCGCTATCGTAGGCGGCAGCGCAGCGAACATCGCGTGGCTGAAGAAACATCGCGGCGTCGCGACGATCGGTCCTGACAAGATCAACGAGCTGCGGCACGTGCGCTTCTTCCGCGACATGGACGGGATCCGCGCGCACATGAAGAAGCATCAGCAGATCATCGCTCCGAAGTTCGAGCTGGTGGATCGCGTGCTGACGCAGGAGCTCGGCGGCAAGGGGCTCGCGAGCTGGACCAAGCCTGCGGGCGGGTACTTCATCAGTCTCGACACGGTTGATGGTTGTGCGAAGCAAGTCGTGCAGATGGCGGCGGAGATCGGCGTGAAGTTTACGTCTGCTGGTGCGACGTTTCCGTATGGGAAGGACCCGCGGGATCGCAACATTCGTATTGCGCCGACGTTGCCCGGTTTGAAAGAGATCGAGGTTGCGATTCAAGTGCTGAGTGTTTGCGTTCAGCGCGCGACGTTGTTGCGCGGTCGTAGCTGAGGAAGGCCGAGATCGGGCTCGACGATCTGGCAGTTGGGTGCGGCGCCGATGCGAGAAGCGATCTAGAGCAGCTTCAGCGGATCATCGGTGCCACACCGCTTCATAAACTTGCCAATTTCTTGTGAGGCTCGGGGGCGTCTGGCAAACCGGGCGTATGGAGCGCACGAAACTCGCTTCGACGTCTGTTGCTTCGGCTGGGTACGACTCGGCTACGAGCGTACTCGAGATCGAATTCTCGTCTGGCCGCATCTATCAGTTCGATGGCGTGCCGAAAGGCGTGTTCGACTGGTTGGTGCGAACGCCGAGCAAGGGCAGCTACGTCTCGCGCATGATCAACGACCACTATCCGTACCGAGATGTCACGCCGTCGGCGAGCACGGGCGCTGAGGTCGATCTCGTGCAGCAGCTGCAGGACTCGCTGCGGCGCCTGGAAGACAAGAAGCGCTGACTCAGCGGCGCTTTTTCTTCGGCGAGCTCTCGGGGGGCGGTGAAGCCGCGCTTAGCCGCCCCGCGCAGACTTGCTGACGGCGCGCGGCTTCGGTCATGAAGCCCGCGATGAGGTCGAGCTCATCGACTGAATACATCGCGCACAAGCTTTCGAGCTCCCCGACGAAGTCGGCGAACAGCGGCGCGAACTCGGCCAGGCGTTCACGCCGCAGCTCGACGCGGACCTTGCGGCCATCGGCGGCATCCGCGATCCGCTTCACGAAGCCTTTCTTCTCAAGGCGGTCGATCAAGCCGGTGACCGACGCCGGTGCGAGCGCGCTCTTTTCGCTGAGCTCGCCTGCTGTCAGCGGTCCGAAGCGTTCGAGCAGATCGATGGCTTTTTCCTCGGTCGCGGTGCCGATGATCCTGCGCCGCCAAGCGCGGCCAAGCAACGCAGGCTCGCGCGCATGGTTGTTCGAGCACCAGATCGAGTGGAACGCGTGAGCGCGCGAGCCGCGTGGGCCCGCGCGTGTGTGCTTCAGCTGGCGACGACTTCGCGCACGTCGACTTCGACGTCGCCCAGGATCGTTGCGTAGCGGGTGGCCCAATCGATGGCTTCCTGCTTCGAATCGAGCTTGAGGATGATGTAGCCGGAGATCAGCTCTTTCGATTCGGCGAATGGCCCGTCGGTCCAAGTGTTCTTGCCGGCGACGCGCTGCAAGCGGCTCGCTTTGGAGCTGGGCGTGAGTGACTCGTAGCCGAGCAGCACGCCTGCGGTCTTCATCTCGTCGACCAGTGCAGACACTTTCTTCTGTGCTTCGGGCGCACGCGGCGTGCCCGCTTCGCTGTTCTTGTCTGCTTTGTGCAGTACGAGCACGCGCAGCGGCACGTGGCCTTCGGGGCGCGGCGCGATGCCGAGATCCCACATCTCCGTGATCTGGCCGACTTCGAGCTCGCTCGCTTGGACCGCTTCGCCGAAGCGACTCGCCCACTGCACGGCCTCATCCATTGTGTCGACCTTGAGCTTCAGGAAGCTCGCTACAAGCTCGTTGCTGCCCTTGTATGGGCCCTTCGCGACCGCACGCTCTCCACCCTTCCACTGCAGGCGCACGCGCGACTTGGAGCCGAGCAGGCCGTCGCCGTCATGCATCTTTCCGGAAGAGATCGCGCCGCCGACGAGCTCGTGCATGCCCTTCATCAGCTCCGGATCGGGCGGGCCAGCAGGTGCGGTGTCTTCGTTGATCTTGTGCATGACGATGAAGAGCATTCGATTTCTCCTGTGATGGAATCGCTGAGGTTCACCCATGCGACGAAGCGCTGGCGCGCAGATCGACAGGCCCGGGAGAAATTTTTTCGAGTCGGCCAAGTGGTTGTAATCACGAACAAAAAAGCCCCCGCTCCGGGCGGAGCGAGGGCTTCGTCGCGGCTCGAGCCGCTCGTCAGTCCTTCGGAAGGGCGAAGAACAGGGTCTCGCCGTAGTTCTCGTCGACGCCGTCATTGTCCGTCGCGAGGTAGAGGCGGCCGCGGCTTGTGAGGCCGACGCCTTCGAGCTTGTCCGGGACCGAGATGCTGTGCGACGCGAGGTCTTCCAGCACGTCGCGCACGAGCTTCTTTTCGAGCACAGGCAGCTCGCCGCCGTAGGCTGCAAGCTCGACCTGACTCGGATCGATCATGTACAAGCGCTTGATCCTTGCATCGAGCGCGATCTGGTTATCGCGCTCGACGACCAAGAGCGTGCCGTCTTTCTGCAGCGTCAGCTCCGAGAGCCCGACCCAGCCGCCGTTCGGTGATGTGGCCGCATCGAGCGGGTAGAGCGCGAAGCTCCATGCTTCCGATGCGACTTCGTAGCGGCCGATCTTCACGAAGCCCGCGGCGTCATCGCTCCATTCGCGCTGGAAAGCGACCCACACGGCCTCGTCGCCTTTTTCCTCGCTGCCGCTGACGGCGACGCCTTCGAAGCCGTTGTTGGTCGCCTGCTCGGCGAGCTTCGCGGGCAGCTCCACGCGCTTCGCGATCGCGCCGTCCTTGGCGATCTGCAGCAGCTCGTTCGGACGACCGGGGATCACCACCGGCTCCGCGCCTTCTTCTTCGGGCTCTTCCTCGCTCGGCAGCTGGCCTTCGCTCGCGAGCCAGAAGCCACCTTCGGTGCGTGCGGCTACGCCTTCGAGATCGAAGGAGCCGTCCGTATCACCCACAGCGATGCGCTTGGTGATGCGTGCAGGCTTCTCCGAGACATCGATGCGGTACACAAAGCCCTGCGCCAGATAAGCATCGCTCACCGCCCACAGTGTGTCGCCGCTCTCAGCGTCACCGCTCAAGCCGGAGATCGCGACCCACGGGATCGGTGTGCCCGTGTCATCGAGATCCTTGCTCAAGAGCATCGGATAGTTCGCGGGACCCTCTTGCAGCTCGTAGAGCGTGACAACTGAGCGAATCGCGAAGCCATCGTCGGCACCATCGGTCTCGGCCGAAACCGCGAGCAGATTGCGGCCTGGAAGCGCTCGCACGCCCTCGGGACCGATGCCTGTGGCCAGCAGCTGTGTGAACACCGGCTTGCCCTTGGTCACGTCGTACACGCCCACCGCGTTCGCGCGCTCCGAGCCGACGAACAGCAGCGTGCGGTCGCCGAGTGTCGCGACCTCGAGGCCTTCGGGCTCGCCGCCCTTGGCGTCGGAGCGGCCTTCGGGATAGTGGCCCGCGCGCGCCAGCGCGTGCTCGAAGTCACTGCCCGAGTCGAACTCCACCTCGCCGTTCACGTTGAACAGCGTGAAGCCGCGGCTGCCACCTTCGATGCCGTCAGCGTCTTCGTAGTCACCTTCGTTCGCCGTCGCGAACGTGTCGTTGTCGACCCAGTGCACTGCGTCTGGCTCACGCCGGCGCGTGATGGTCTCGGTGAACTGGATGAGGCCTGCTTCGTTCGGTCCGAGCTCATCAGCCGTGGCATCGACCTTCTCGAGCGTCACCGAACCTGCGGAGAAGTGCTCGATCACCTTCGCCTGCTCGAGGTCGATGATCACCAGGTGATTGTTCTCTTGCAAGCTGACGACTGCCTGATTGAGCTCATTGATGTCGACGTACTCAGCCTCCGGATCTTCCGGCGCGACGTCGGCGAGCCCAGTCAGATCGACCGTGGCGACCGACCACTCTTCGTACGATCCCTCGAGCTCGATCACCTGCAAGCTGCCGGCTGGCAGCTGCGCGATCAGACCATCGTTCTCGTCTTCGTCGCGCTCGTTTTCGATCACGATCGCCGCGAAGCGCTGGTCGGGCGAGAGCGCGATGCTGTCGGGCTGGCCTGCCAGCTCGATGCGTCGCAGCTCGCTGCGGCTCGCGATGTCGATGACCACCAGCGCGCCGCTCGGAGCGTCAAAGCTGTTCAGAGGCCCGTCTTCGCCGTCCGGATCCTCGCTGGTATTGACTGCGACCAACGCCCAGTCACCGAGCACAGCCACGCTCGTCGGCTCTCCATCCACGTCGACCGTGCCGCTTGGCTGTGGGCTCTTCGGATCGCTGATGTCGATGAACCCAATGCGCCCGCTCGGCGAATCGGTGTAGACCAGCAGCTTTCCATCCGCGGTGGCGTCGACTATTTCGGCGCTCGTGACTGTGCTCTGTGGCTCATCCGCAGGCAGGTTGGCCGGCACGCTGAACGTGCCGACGTGGTTCAGCACCGATGGGCTGTTGCCGTCATGAGCGTGGGCGTGTGCTGCATTGGCCATGCATCCGATGACACATGTAATGGTTGCGGCATACGTATGTAGTGGGCGCCGTGCGAGGCGTTCGTCCATGTCGTTTTCTCCTTTGGCATGGGAACGGCCTTCGCTTGTAGAACAACACCGCTGATGGCGGCTGAGAGCCTGCGCACAGGCGCGTGACATTCACGCGCCAATCGTGTTGCGGCAGACCATCGGGAACGTGACGTGCCTCATTTACTTCGGGCACAGCACGTTCCCGCGTGTCGTGGATCACTCGGCGGCGACTGGTTCGTCGTCGGGCGTGTAGCGTGCTGTCTGTGCGGTGCGGATCTCCAGGATGCCGAGCCACGCCATCATCTTGATCACGGGGTAGCTGGGGTCGATCTCGAACCAACGTGCGGCGAAGTTGGGCGACATGCCGAACTTGTGGTGGTTGTTCTGGAACAGCTCACCGAGCGTGACGAAGTCGATGAAGAGCGTGTTCTTCGACTTGTCTTCGCGCGTGGTCTCGAAGTTCCGATAGCCGTACTTGTGACCGCACCAGTTCACGATCGCGCCGTGGATCGGGCCCATGAGGAAGTGGATCGGCAAGAGCAGGAACCAATGCCAGCTCGGGGCAAACGCGATGTAGACCGCTGTGTACGCAGCACCGAACAAGATGTGGCAGGTCCAGGTGCGACCGAAGCGATCGAGGATCGGCCACTCAGGCGTCGCGCCGTCGAAGCGCGCTTCCGGCTCGACGCGGCGCAGCTGCAAGTCTTTGTAGCGCCTGAGCGTGACGCCCATCATCGTGATGAGGTTCGGGTAGATGTGCGGCGAGTGCGGGTCGCGCGGGGTGTCGCTGAACGCGTGGTGCTCGCGATGCATGATCGCGTACGCGCGCGGGTTCAGGTACGACGAGCCCTGCAGCATGAAAGTCATGAAGTAAAAGAAACGCTCCCACGCGTATGACATCCGAAACATGCCGTGGGCGCCGTAGCGATGCAGAAAGAAGGTCTGCATGAACACGCTTCCCCAAAAGTGAGTGAGGAAGAAGACGATGATCACCGCCACTCGGGCCTCATAAGACATTCGATGTCCTCCGTAATGTGAGCGCCGCGTTCTGCGAGCTCGGGGCTGACGCTATACGTGAAACGTCAGCTGAGGACCAAGCTCGAGTCACCTTTGCGTCATCTCGTTTGCAGAACACGCTTATCAACGGTGCGCCGCGCTGCGCAAGAGCCGTGCAGTGACCGCCGATGTCGCGCCGAGTCCGGTCCGGATAGCTCGGCCGGCCGTTCGGAAAGCGCCGGTTTCTGGGGGTTTTATACTGAAATCTGCAGCTTTGAGCGGCGCCGCGGTGCGCTCGGTTCAACGCAGTCGCACAATGTTGTAGGTTGGGCCTACGGCTGTGAGCTTAGGCTTGGCTCCGCCTGCGGGACGGAGACCACTGGCGCTCCCATCGAGAGACGTTGCGTCTGAGATAGCCGCTGCGGCGGAGTCAAAGTGACGTTTCGTTAGGCTGGCACACATGGGCCGTGCGCGCTCGCCACGCGCGTGCACGGCCTGCCGCTGGTAGCTTCAGCGCGCGCGCAGCACGGGATCGATGTAGCCGGGTAGGCTGAACACCGCTTTGGCTGTGGCGTCTGCTTTGATCTCGAACAGCGTGCTCTCGGTGGACATGATGTCCTCGATCACGACCTCGCCGGTGGTGCGGGGCACGAGCAAGCGACCGTCGACTTGATGCGACTCGAAGCCGACGCCGTCAAAAACTCCCATTCGTAGCGCGACGCGAGCTCCCAGAGCACAAGCCAGAGCGCGAGCGACGCAGCCCCGACCGCGAAGCCGCTGAGCTTGCGCCACTGCACACGCCGTGCGGAGCGCTCCAGAGGCTCTTGTGTGCTTTGCCGTGGGCTTGGCTGCGGGGTACCAGAACGCCCTGTCGGCCTAGCGCCGTCGCGCGCTAGGGGATCCGCAGAAGCTCGCGTGACTCGCTGCGCGGGAGCGCCCGCGCCCGGTTCCTCGCTGACACGCGTGAGCTGTGCCGCATCAACCCGCAGGGCGTGCTCTGCGACGAGTGGCGCGCGATGGTGTGGCGACGGCTCCTCAGCGCTCGCAGCGACCTGCGTCGCTTCGACCCTGTGCTCCGCACTTCCCCGCGCGGGCGGCAGTTCTGCCGCGTACGGCACTGGCTGCATGTCTTCTGGGAGCGTGGGTGCGAGCGATGGTTTCACGGCGGATCCGGTAAGCTCAGATGCCGCTGCGAGCGGCAGTGTAATCGAGCACTTTGCCGCTCTGTTGTTTGGCGTATTCGTCCGCTGCGGGCTTGAGCAGAAACGCTGACAGACCAGCCTTGTCCTTCACGTACCAGACCTTGTCCGCGAACAGCTTGTTGCCGCTAACGCGGTCGTGCACAAACACCACACGCAGCTCTTTCTTCTCGTCCGCGAGTTGCTTCGCTGCGGCAAACGTCGCGGCCACCGTGCTGTACAAGCGCACCTTCGGCTCGCCGCGCACCCAGATCTGCCCAGCCGAATGCGGATCGACGACAGGCGCAGCTGTGTCGACTGCTTTCTCAGTGAACGGCTGCGGCTCGTAGTCTCTCAAGCGCGCGTCGTAGTCATAGCCAAATTCTTTCGCCGCTTGGCGGATGAGCTTGTCGTGCACGTACTGGTTGACGTCGATCTCTTTGTCGACCTTCTTGAGCACACGCAGCGACTCTTGCGCGCTCCTAATCGCGTTGATGTACTCGGGCTTGAGCGAGTAATCGCGGGTCTGGATGCCCTGCGGACCGTGGAACGCGTAGTACACCTCGGCATCGACGCCGGTCCACTTCGCGAGCTGCTCGGACAACTCTTCCGGCTTCTCGCGGTACAAGCGATCGGCCTCTAGCGTGGCCTTGAGATAAGCGACAACGATCTCAGGATACTTCTCAGCGTAATCCGATCGTACTTGCACGCCGTGCGTCGTGGTCACGCCAGTTGAGCTGCCGTCATAGATCTTGCGTGCGAAGCCGCGGAACGGGAACAGCTCCCCGAACGGCACGAAGTCAGCGTGCGCGTCGATCTGCTTCGCTTTGAGCGCGCTGCCTGCGACCTCTGGCGTCTGCGTGACGATCTCCACATCTTTATTGGGATCCCAGCCGAGGTCCTGGACCGCACGAATCAGCATCGCGTGTGCGGTCGAACCGAATGGCACTGACAGCTTCTTACCCTTTAGCTCCGACAGCGACTGCACTTTCGAGTCGAGCGGCACAACGATCGCGTTGCCCGCGCCTTTGATGCCGCCTGACAGCGTCGAGATGTACAGCGACTGCACCTTGTCGCCTGCGGCCTTGAGCGCAGTGGCGCCGAGCACTGAAGGAAAGTCCGCCATCTGCACGATGTCGAGCTGATTCGCGAGGTACTTGCTGTTGAGCTGCGCGCCGGTGGGCTGGTTCTCCCACTTTATCTCGTACTTGACGTTCTGATACTTGCCCGTGTGCGGCAGGTGTTTGTCTAACAGGTTCAGCTCGCGCACCAGCGGCCCGCCCGTGGCGCAGTTGATCGTGGTGTCCTGCGTGCCGATCGCCACGCGGATCGTCTCCGCGGGCGGCTCGGGCATAGTGGCCGCGCTCGTGGTGGTGGCAGGCTCTTCGCGCTTGGAGTCGCATCCAGAGGCGCACAACGCTGCCAACAGAAACAGCCAACGCGTACCATTGAAGTGTTCATTCATAGTCAATTAAGCTCCGGCTCGATCGATCGCTTCGAGCGCACGGCTCGCCGCTTTACGCACTTCGATGTCAGGGTCACTGGTCAGGTTTGTCAGCGCCGCATGCGCTTCGCGCGCGCGCAGGTCGCCGAGCGCATAAGCCGCGCTGCGCCGCAGCTCCGACATCTCGCTCTTCAGAAACTCGAGCAGCGAGGGCACGGCACCGTTTGCGTTCAGCCGCCCGAGCGCGGCGATCGCTTCTTTTTGCACTTGCCAGTAGCTGTCGCTCAGTGCGGCGATCAGGCCGGGGATCGCCGCCGACAGCGTCGAGCGCCCGAGCACGATCGCGGCTTCGACGCGCACGCGCCAGTCGGAGTCAGCGAGCGCTTTGCTGAAGTCGGGCAAAAGCGCAGGGCTGTTCCAGACGTTCAGCGCGCCGACGGCGACCAGACGCACTTGCTCGTCAGCGTCTGCGAGACAAGCGCGCAGCGGGTCGACCGACTCGGGCCTGCGCAAGTACGCGAGTGTGATCACCGCCTCGCGGCGCACGGCGGCGCTGGGATCACGCAGCGCAGCTATCAGCGGCTGGACTGCGCGCTCGTCCTTGAGCTCGCGCAGTCCGACGATCACGCCGCGCCGTACTTCCGCCTCTGCGTGATCCATGGCCGCTAGCAGCGGCAAGGCTGCGTCGGCGCCTTCGGCGCGGATGTCGCGCAGCGCAGTGACCGCTGCATCACATACTTCCGGATCGGGATCGTTGAGTCGCTCGATGATGCCCGGCAACGCGCGCGTATCGCCCAGCTCTTCGAGCAGAGTGATCGCGAGGCGCCGCACCACCGCGTCGTCGTCGTGCAGCGCGCGGATGAGCGCGGGCACGTGCGCCATCTCCGCAGTGTCCTCCAGCTCGATCAGCGCGAGCTGGCGCTGGCTCGGATCGGGATCACGCAGACGCTCGTCCAGCTCGCTGTCTTCTGTCGCTTCAAACGGCATAGTCATCACCGCAGCAGGAATGGGATCTTGACGGTGATCGCGTCTTTGGGGCAGTCGATCTCACAGGCCAGGCAATACCAGCACTCATCGAACTTCATATGTGCTTTGCCGGTCTCGGGATTCACCGCAAGACAATCGACGGGACACGAGTCGATGCAGATCCGGCACTTGGTGATGCACTTCTCGAGGTCGACGACCACCGGTACGTCGAAGCGCCGGTCTGTGTGCGCGTTACCGACTTGCCGCGCTTGCTGCGTCTTGATGGACTCTCTGTCTTTGAGCTCGCTCATGAATTCCTCCTATTGCGCGGCGTCGGCTTCGGCACCGGATGCGGGCAGGCGCAGGTTGTGGTAGCCGCGCAGCTCTGACTGATCGAGCGGGACGACGTAAGGATCGATCTCGCGCTTGAACAGCTGCATTTGCCCCTGCTCGTCTCGCTTGAGGTTCACGTGGACGAACCAGTTTTCGTTGTCCATCTGCGGGAAGTCTTGCCGATAGTGGTACAAGCCCCAGCGGCTTTCCGTGCGGTAGAGCGACGCGCGCGCAGCCATCTCTGCACAATCGCGGATGAAGTGGCTCTCCATCACGCGCATCAGATCGTGTGGGCCGCTCGCGCCGACTTCGTTCAGCTCTTCCGTCGCGCGATCGAAGTACTCGAGGCTCGCACGCAAGCGGTTCGCGCTCTTGGGTGGCTGGAGATAGTCGTTCACCAGGCGACGTACTTTGTATTCAAACTGATGGTGTGGGATGCCGTCCGGCCGCGACAGCGGCGCGAATACACGCTCGCGCTCCTGCGCGATCTGATCTTGCTGCTCGCCATGCAGCTCGGACTCGCTGACGCCTGCGATGTAGTCGAGCGCGTGTTGCGCGCACAGCTTGCCGTAGGTGAGCGCGCCGAGCAGGTAGTTGTGTGGGACGCAGGCCATGTCGCCCGCCGCGTACAGCCCACTCACGGTTGTCTCGCCGCGCTCGTTCACCCAAACGCCCGACCCACTGTGCCCGCTGCACAAGCCGATCTCGGAGATGTGCATCTCGACCAAGTCGTTCGCATAGCCTTTGCCGCGACCTTGATGGAAGCGTCCGCGGCTCGGTCGCTCGGTCTTGTGCAACACGCGCTCGATCTCGGTGAGCGTCTCGGGCGCGAGATGATCGAGCTTCAGGTACACCGGGCCGTTCTCCGAGTGCAGCTCGCGGTAGAACTCCATCATCATGTGCCCGCTCCAGTAATCGCTCTCGATGAAGCGATTGCCTTGAGCATTCACAGTGTGTCCACCGAGCGGTCCGGTCACGTACGCGCACGCGGGGCCGTTGTAGTCTTTGATCAACGGGTTGATCTGAAAGCACTCGATGCCAGTCAGCTCAGCGCCTGCTTGATAGGCGAGCGAATAGCCATCGCCTGCATTCGCAGGGTTTTCGTACGTGCCGTACAAGTAGCCCGAGGCAGGCAATCCGAGTCGCCCCGATGCACCGCAGCACAAGATCACCGCCTTGGCTTTAATCACCGTGTATTGCCCGGTGCGCGTGTCGAAGCCGAGCACGCCCGTGATGCGATCGCCGTCCTTGAGCAGGCGCGTCGCCATCACGCGGTTGATGATCTGCACGCCCGCGCGCTTGAGCACGCGCATCAGGATCTTCTTGAGATCGTAGCCCTCTGGCATCGGCAGCACGTAGCTGCCTTTGTGGTGAACCTTCTTGACGTCGAAGTCACCGGCGGCAGTTTTCTGAAACTTGACGCCCCAACGATCCAGCTCTTCGATCATGGAATAGCTGTTGATCGCGTACTCCCAGACCGCGGGTTGATTCACGATGCCGTCGTTCGCCATCGTGATCTCTTTGACGTATTGCTCCGCCGTCGCGTGCCCCGGGATGATGGCGTTGTTCAAGCCATCCATTCCAATAGCGATCGCGCCGCTGCGCTTGATGTGCGCCTTTTCCAGCAGAATGACGCGCCCACGCGGCAAGCTCTGTTGGGCGCGGATCGCAGCGGTGGAGCCAGCGCTCCCACCACCAACGACTACGATGTCAGCTTCGAGTGTTGTGTCGTCCATGATCTTGCGTGCCTCGCGCTCTCGAGAGCGAGACATCGCAAGACGCAGGCCAACCTGGATCGTGCGCGGAAACGGTGATCTGTGCGCTCGGCTTGCTGCTGCAGCAGCAAGGCTGCTGATGGCTGCTGCTGTTGCAGCAACTGGTGCCGCTGAGAGCCGCCCCAGCTGCCCATTGGGCGTCTGCGACTCTGACCTTGCGCGGGATCAGCTGCAGGCGCAGCAGTGCATCAGCCATCTGCTGCTGCGCGGCGATCTGAGCTTCGGAGACCGTGAGATTGTCTAGCTCGCGCTGGAGCGAAGCCACGAGCGCGCGCGGCGACATGCCGAGCCCGGGTGCCATGCGCTCCGCAGCGCGCAGCGGATCGTTCTTCACCCAACTCGCGACGACCTGTAGCTGTTGCTGCAGCTCGGCCACCACGTCAGGCTGACGTTCCGCAAAGTCGCGACGCGCGACGTAATACACCGAGCTCGAGAACAGCCCCGTAGCGTCGCGCAGCACGCGCGCACCGAAGTCGAGTTTCGCGCTGGACAGCCAGGGATCCCAGATCGCCCACGCATCGATCTCACCTGCGCGAAACGCGCCGAGCGCTTGCTCTGGCGTCGCAAACAAGATCTCGAGCTCGCGCGGGTCTAGCCCCGCTTCTTCAAGCGCGCGTAGCAATAGATAGTGTGCTTGCGCCGCGCGATTGACTGCAACGCGCTTGCCACGCAGGTCAGCGACGCTGGCCACGCCAGAGCGCTCCGGCACGACCAAACCGATGCCACGTGGTGCAGGTGGCTCAGCCGCGAAATACACGATCGGTACGTCTTGCGCTTGCGCGGACACCGCAGGCCAATCGCCGAGCACGCCAGCTGCGAGCTCGCCCGAGCGCAGCGCTTCGACGATCTGCATGCCGCCGTCGTACTCCACCCACTCGACGCGCTGTCCGCGTGCGCTGAGCGTCGCGTCGAGCATGCCGTAGCCCTTCACGAGCATGAGTAGACCGAGCTTCTGGTACCCGATGCGGATCGCCTCTGGCTGCAGGCGCGGGCGCACACTGACACCGCGGCGCTCACTGACGCTGCGGCGCATTTGGCCCGCGAGCGCACCATGCTCGATCAAGCGCGCACGCACGACGTTGCGGCTCATGCCGAGTAGACGCGCGGTCTCGAGCTGGTTCTGGCCCGAGTAGCGATAGGTCGCGGCCAGCAGTGTAGCTTCGACGCGCTTTTGCAGATCGGGCACGCCGCGCTCCAAGAGCTCGACCAGCACGCGCTCGAGCTCGTCGAATGCCGAAGGTGTAGCGACGGGGACTGCCGCTGGCAGCGGCGCGAGCGCTACGCTCGACGCGTGGGCCGGACCGAGCTGCAAGTCGTCCGCGCTGATGATCGCGCTGCGGCGCACGATCACCGCGTTGTGAATCGCATTCTCGAGCTCGCGAATGTTGCCGGGCCAGCTGTGCAGAAACAGCCTGTCTTCGGCGCTGGGATCGAGCTGCACTGAGCGAACGCCGAGCTTGTCCGAATAGACCTTCAGGAAGTGATGTGCGAGCGGCAGGATGTCGCCGGGCCGCTCGCGCAGCGGCGGCACGACCAGGCTCGTCACGTTGAGCCGGTAGAACAAGTCCTCGCGAAAGCGCTTGGCGCGCATCGCCGCGTGCAGGTCGACGTTCGTTGCCGCCACGAGCCGCACGTCGACGCGTTTGGCTTGGCGCGCACCCACGCGTGTCACTTCACCTTCTTGCAGCACGCGCAGCAGCTTCACTTGCAAGGTCGCGGGCAGCTCGCCGATCTCGTCCAAAAACAGCGTGCCGCCGTCAGCGGCCTCGAACCAACCCTCTTTGGCCGTGAACGCGCCGGTAAAGGCGCCTTTTTCATGCCCAAACAGCTCGCTCTCGATCAACGCTTCTGAAAACGCGCCAGCATTTACAGCCACGAACGGCCGCGTAACGCGTGCGCTCGCCGCGTGCAGCTCACGCGCCACGAGCTCTTTGCCGGTGCCCGTTTCGCCGGTGATCAATACCGTGGCATCGCTCGGAGCGATGCGCTCGATGCGCTCCCAGAGCGCACGCGTGAGCGGATCGACGAAGACCATGGCCTTCGCTCGAGTGGGCGGTAAAACAGCACTTTCAGGGAGCGTCAGCACAGCGCTAAGTTAGAAGACCTGCGTGATTAGATCTACGTGTGTTGAGCACTTTGCTAGCCCGTCAAATAGCCTGGTTCACACGCGGAAACATAGTTTCGGAACCGTTCGCCTAAGACGCCATAGAACGCCTAAGACGCCAGGAGAAAAGCAGGGTTTTAGAACTCTGATTCTCATCGTGGCGTTCTTCGTGGCGTTCTTCGTGGCGTTCTTCGTGGCGTTCTTCGTGGCGTCTTTTGGCGAGTTCTCTCGGATCTCGAGAGGGAGATTTTACCGCCAAGGAACGCCAGGACCATCTTAGGTGTTCTCTGGCATCTTAGGCGAGCTCAGATTTCCTTAATCCGTCTAGCCAACCACGGAAGAACGTCGCGCTGGCGTCGGCCCACGTCGCAACTGGGCGCTCGAGATCGTAGCCGACCGGTGGGTCGACATCGCAGCGGCCTGCAGCTGCATCGCGGCGATACTCGAAGCCCAAGCGCTCCGTTTCGTACTCGGGGTGCCCGGTGTGCATGAGATAGCGGCCGTCCGTGCTCTCCAAGATCACCTCGCCGGCGGCCTCGGAGCCGGCGAGCAAGCGCACTGCGCCGTTGGCCACTGCAGCCGACAGCGACACTGGATCCAGGCCCGAGTGCCGGCTCTGAGGACACAACACTGCAGCGCCGTTCAACACTGGATGAGCGCCTCGCGGCTCTAGGGAGTACACACCGAACAACTTCTTGGCAAAGCCTATTTTCTCGACGTCGAGCAGCTTAGCCAGCGCCATGCCACCCCAGCACAACCCGAGCGTCGAGCGAACGAGCGAGCGCGCGAGCCGCAGCTGCGCAGAGAGCTCCGGCCAATAGGTCACAGCATCGTACGCCAGGTCCTCGACCGGAGCACCCGACACGATCAACCCATCTAGCCCCGAATCGAGCGCCGCTGAAGGCGGCACGTACACCTGTTCGATGCGTGTGCGGTCGCTGCTCGTATAAGCGGGCGTGTCGAGCCGCAACCAAATCGGCTCGAACGCCCGCCCAGAAGCTGCGAGCGCGCGCGTCAGCGTAACTTCGTACGTCTCCGCGCGCGGCATCAAGTTCACGATGCCGATTCGCAGCGTCACGGTCAGCCCGCTTTGCGGAGCGCTTGCTCGATGTCGTTCAAGATGTCGTCGATGTGCTCGATGCCGATCGACAAGCGCACGTAGTCCGACGTCACGCCGGTCGCCGCTTGTTCGTCCGCCGACAGCTGCTGGTGTGTGGTCGACGAGGGGTGGATCGCAAGCGTCTTCGCGTCGCCGATGTTCGCGAGGTGAGAGGTCAGCTGCAGCGAGTCGATGAACTTGCGGCCGGCGTCGGCGCCGCCCTTGATCCCGAAGCCCAAGAGCGCACCCGCGCCGCGCGGGAAGTACTTCTTGGCGAGCGCATGGTGCGGGCTCGATTCGAGGCCTGGATAACGTGCCCAAGCGACTCTGTCGTTCTTTTCGAGGTAGCGCGCGACCGCCAGCGCGTTCTCCGAGTGCCGTTGCATGCGGAGGTGCAGCGTCTCCAAGCCCTGCAAGAACAAAAATGAATTGAACGGCGAGAGCGCAGCGCCGAGGTCGCGCAACAAGGTGACGCGCGCCTTGATGATGTACGCGACGTTGCCCATGGGCGCGAGCGCCTGGATGAACTCGAGACCGTGGTAGCTCGGATCCGGTTCGCTGATCAGCGGGAACTTACCCGACGACCAATCGAACTTGCCAGAGTCGACGATCGCACCACCGATGCTCGTGCCGTGACCACCGATGAACTTGGTCGCCGAATACACGATGATGTCTACGCCGTGCTCGAACGGACGCACCAAATACGGCGAAACCGTGTTGTCGAGGATCAACGGAACACCCGCTGAATGCGCGACCTCCGAAAGTGCCGACAGGTCCGCGATGTCGAGCTTGGGGTTGCCGATCGACTCAGCGAACAGCGCCTTGGTTTTAGGCCCGATCGCGCGCCGCACTGCGTCGAGATCTTGCGACGGCGCGAACTTCACATGGATGCCGAGCCGCGGCAGCGTGTAGTGGAACAAATTGTACGTGCCGCCGTACAGGTTATCGAGCGACACGATCTCGTCGCCCGCGCGCGCGATGTTCAAGATCGCGAGCGTCGCTGCGGCTTGTCCGCTCGAGGTCGCGAGCGCGCCGACACCGCCTTCGAGCGCGGCCAGCCGCTTCTCGAACACATCGGTCGTCGGGTTCATCAAGCGCGTGTAGATGTTGCCGAACTCTTTGAGCGCAAACAGATTCGCGGCGTGCTCGCTGTCGCGAAACTGGTAGGAGGTGGTTTGATAGATCGGAACCGCGCGTGCGCCCGTGGTGGGATCGGACGTCTGACCTGCGTGGAGCAACAGCGTGTCGGGATGAAGCGCGTTTGTGTCCGCCATGGAGTGAGTCCTCTTCGTTATGAGCTCGGCTGCTCGTGCCCACCGGGTACAACGGGGTTCGGCAGAGAAACCGGTCACGAAGCACGACTCATGCCGTGAGAATTCATGTGGGTTGTCGTGTGCACCCAGCAAAATCGGCCAGTTAATCCAGCACGGCCAGCGGTACGCTGAGCTTCCGAGCCTGAGCCCGTCACTCAATGCATCAACGTCCGAATCCGCCCGTAACCACCGCCGCCACCCCCGCCGCCGTCCAGCGAGTCTTCCTCGCCGTCGCCGCCAGCGAGCGTGGACGCGTTCGAGCCGTCGCCACCTGCGCCAGAAGAGTCACCACCCGCGCCGCCATTGGCTTCGAGCGCGAGCGGTGCCGCGTCGATCGCGCGGGCCTCGAGCAAGATGGCGCCACCACTGCCACCGCCGCTGCCTCCACCTTCACTGCCACAGCCGCGCACGCCCGTTGCACCGTTGGCGCGGATCACACCAGACACGCTGATCCGGCCCGCGACAGAGAGTTGAACCGCGCCGCCACCAGCTGCGCGCGCGCTGCAGCCGCCGCCCGCTCCGCCACCGCAGCCAGCGATCAGCGGCACGAGGCTCTCGCTGCCGTGGGCTGCACCAGTAGCGCCTCCGCGCGCGCCATCACCTTCGCCGCCTACGCCGCCTGGGGTCCCGAAGCCGCCGCCTCCTCCGCCGCCACCGCCGAAGAAGTTGTTGCCCGAGCCGTTGCCACCCGTGCTGCCTTCGCAGGTGAGATCTCCACCTGCGCCGGGCGCTCCACCGGCTGCACTTGCGTCGATGCTGCCTTCGATAAGCGCGTCACCGTAGACAGCGATCGCGACGGGTCGCGCGCCGATCAGCCGTAAGCTGCTTCCGTTCGCGACTGTCAGGCCGCGCACTGTGAGCACCGCGATGCTCGAGCCGTTCGCCTGCACCTGCGTGCTGAGCTGGGCTGTCACGCCGCAAGCGTTGCTGAGCACGGGCACTGCAGGTGTTGTGTCCAGTGTGGTCACGCCGCAGTTGAAGATCGCAGCGGTCGCGTTCGAAAAGTCGAGCGCGCTGGAATCGAGGTTCAGCGGCGGGAACGGCAGGCACGGACCTGTCGTCCATGCGCCGTTCGGGCAAGCATCGATACAATCGAGCGCGCCGTCTGCATCGCTGTCCGTGTCTGCGACGCCGCAGCCGCAGCTCCCTGGCGCGCGCTTGCTCGGATCTTGCGGACACAAGTCTTCGCATTCGTCCGCGCTCTCCACGTCGCCTCCTGCGTAGGGGCTCTGCGAGCAATCGACGCTGCCGCCCTGCTCGCTGCGGCACACGCTGCCGGTGCACCCTTCGCCGTCGGCGCAACGGACACCGCAGCCACCGCAGTTATCATCGGTCTGCAGCGAGGTCTCGCAGCCGTTGCCGCGCACGGCGTCGCAGTCGGCGTAGCCGACCTCGCAGCTATCGAGCTTGCACGTGCCTTGATCGCAGGCATTGTTCGCATTCGCGAGCTCGCAGCGACGACCACAGGCGCCGCATTGCTCGACGCTGTCGAGTGTGGCTTCGCAGCCATTGGCTGCAATGCCGTCACAGTCGCGTGAGTCGCCGAGGCAGCGCACCAGCTCACAGCGTCCGGCCAAGCACACTGATTCGGCGGATTCCGCCTCGCACGCGGCGTTGGCAGCGGCTTCATCGATCAGGCCATCGCAATCGTCATCGATGTTGTTGCATTGCTCGTCTACGCCATCCGGGGACGACGGGCAGGCGTCCGGGCCGGTCGGCTCGCCGCCCAAGCTCGGGCGCGAGCTGCCCAGCGGGCCTGCGTCATACAGCTGACAGGCGGCGGCGCCCAGCAGCAGCAACATCCAAAAACGGCTGTACATACGCGCGGTTCAGCCACATATGAGAACATGGCTGCGCACCCAGCTTAGCGCACACGAATGGCCTCCGCACGTCAGTTTCGGCGTCTCGGCTTTCCGGGTTTGCCTGGTTCGTCGACGCGCGGTGAGAAGCCCGGAGTTAACCGCCAGGGAACGCCAGAAGAACGGCAGGAGAGCTTTTCTCTCTTGGCGCGCTTGGCGACTTGGCGACCTCTATTTCGCGGCTTTGCGCTGCCGCAGCTGATGGCTGCAACGTTGTGTCCCACGATCTGTATGCAAGTGACTTGCTGCTTGCGCGGTGAAAGTAGCTCGATCGCTAATCGAACATGGTGAAGACTAACTATTGCTAAGCCTGTGTAGCTCGCTGATCGAAAACGTTTGGTTCGTGCCACTCCTTAGCTGCAACCACTTGGACGAGCGTGAAGCCGATATGACGAACCTCGACATCCAGATGTACGCAGCGCGCACGGCGGCAGAGCACACGACCTTCGGCGTGCAGCGCGAACCCACCGACGCTTGGCACGCTTGGTCACTGGAGAGTGGTGTGTACGACCCGGGCGCGCGCTTGTTGTTCGAGCAGCAGTACGCCGTCTGTTGTCAGCAGTCGTTGTGGTGGCAGTTGTTGTCCGCCGCCAGTGGCTCGGCCAGCTGGCGGCGCTTGCTCGACCTGACCAAACGCTGAGCGCGTTTTCGCTCAGCCTGCGAAAGGTTCTTCGCCTTCGAGCTTGGTGCGGTGCAACAACCGCCCGCTCTCCAGGTCGTAAGTCTCGGCGCGGTGCATGGTCCCTGTGTTGTCCCACATGACCAGGTCGCCGACGCTCCACTTATGACTGTAAGAGAACTGTTCGCTCGTCGCCCACTCGCGCAAGCCCACCAGGATCTGACTGCTCTTGATGGCATCGACGCCGATCACATGATGGGCCGTGCAGCCCAAGACCAGTGACTTACGACCTGAGCGATGCTGCCAGACGAGCGGCAGCTCACGGTTGCCGATCGACTGCATGCCTTTGAGCTTGGCCAAGCTCGGCTCGGGCTCGTAGTAGAACAACGAAGCCCACGCGCCGTGCACTACGCGCAGGTCTTCGAGCGCGGCCTTCTGATCATCGGGCAGGTTCTCCCAGGCAGCGTACGTGTTGCAGAAGCCGGTGTTGCCGCCCCAGTTCGAGAGCTTTTTGCTCGCGAGCAGCGATGCCAAGATCGGCACGTCGTTCATGGTGCCGTCGAGGTGCCAATACAGCGAGCCCTTCAAGTACTCGGCGCTGTGCGGGTTCTCTTTTGTGTCGAGCGTGACCTTGAAGACTTCACCGCTGCTGCTGCGCTCGGGCTGATATTTGCCGAGCGTTTTGGTGAACTCGATCTGTTCTTGATCGCTGAAGTTGACTTCGGGGAAGACCAACACGCCTCGTTGCTCTAGAAGCTCGCGGATCTGCGAGGCCAGCTCGCCACTCAGCAGCTCTTGTTTGCTGTTCAACACGCGGCTGCCGATGCTCGGTTTGATCGGTTCGTGCAGAAAGCGAGCTGATGCGATGGTGGCTTGGCTGGGTGCAGATGGTGACATGCGAGGTTCTCCGGCAGATGCGCGGTGCGCGCGTCGATTCAGCCTAGTGTTTCGCGGTGTTCCGGCACTTGCTGACGGCGGCCAATCATAGGCCTTCGGAGCGCCAGTATTTGTGATGAACGCGGGTGAGCGTAAGGATGCTGATCACGCATGTTTTCTAGCTCTCCGGGCCCATCATTCGGTCGTTTGAATAGTCCCAAAAGAGGAGACAGCGATGGCTGAGAATCTGATCGATTTGCAGGGACGGATCGTGATCGTCGCGGGTGCAGCTGGCGGCGGCATCGGAACGCAAGTGGTGAGCTTGGCGGCACGCGCTGGTGCCACAGTGATCGCGGTCAGTCGCTCGGCGGCCAAGCTCGAGCGCGACATCGCGCCGCTCGCCGCACGAGGGCTCTCGGTCGTGCCAGTGGCCGCGGACGTGTCGACCGATGAAGGCGTCGCCAGCGCGATCAACGCGGCAAAGGCCGCACGCGGACGCTTGTATGGGTTGGTGAACGTTGCGGGTGGCGCGGCGCACAACACCTGGATGCGCGCCACACGCGTGACGCGTGAAGATTTTCGAGCGCTCTTTCAGCAGAACCTCGAGACCATGTTCTTCATGAGCCAAGCGTTTGCTGCAGCGCTCTCCGCGCAGCACCTGCCTGGCTCGATCGTCTCGATCTCGTCGATCAGCGGGATGAACAGCGCGCCGTACCACTTGGCTTACGGCGCGGCGAAGTCGTCGATCGTCGCGGTCACACGCACGCTCGCCGCAGAGCTGGCGCTGGACAACATCCGCGTGAACGCAGTGGCGCCTGGCGTGACTGCCACGCCCGCTTCGGGTGCGTACGTCGATGACGATCCTGTGCGCGATCGCACCGCGATCGCGATGGGCCGGCGCGGCACTCCGGAAGAGCAAGCGGGAGCGATTTTGTTCTTACTGTCAGACCTGTCCGGTTATGTCACGGGTCAGACGTTGTTGGTTGATGGTGGTCTCAACCTCAAGTGGACTCACCTGGGTGCTGACAACACCTCACTCTTTCTCAAGGACGATAATTTCCGCGCGGCGATCAAGCGCTGAGCGTACAGGTGTTTGGCGTGACTCAACCTAATCAGGCGCAGCCGCAAGCAGAGCTATCGGAGCCGGTCACGATCGGGGTCGAGGCCTACACGTCGGAAGCCTACGCGCGCGCAGAGAGCGACAAGCTGTGGAACAAGGTTTGGCTGCAGGCCGGGCGGATCGAAGAGCTGCCCGAGGTCGGCAGCTTCATCACCTACGAGATCTGCGACGAGTCGATCCTGATCGTGCGCAAGGCCGAAGACAGCATCGCCGCGTTCTACAACGTGTGTGTGCATCGCGGTCGCAGGCTCGTCGACACCAAGCCTGGCGCGAATCGCGCGGAGGGTAAGCGTAAGCTGTTTGTCTGCGGCTTTCACGGCTGGCGCTACAACACCAGCGGCGAGTGCACGCACATCCCCGAGCAAGGCGACTGGGGCTGTGCCCTGACGCGTGAGAACACGCATCTCACTGAAGTCAAAGTGGACACTTGGGGTGGCTGGATCTGGATCAACATGGATCCGAACGCCGAGCCACTGCGCGAGTACTTGGAGCCTGCGGCCAGCATGCTCGACCCGTTCCAGCTTCAGAACATGCGCTTTCGTTGGCGGCGCTGGCTGGTGTTCGACTGTAACTGGAAGGTCGCCCTGGAGGCTTTCAACGAGAGCTACCACGTGTCGACGACACACCCGGAGTTCAACAAGTTCGGCAGCTACATGGGCTGGGCGCGGGTGCAGGGGAAGCACAGCAACATCGGCTTCGACGCGCCCAAGGGCCTCGATGAAAACCAGGCCAAGCTGCGCGTGGGTGGAGGGGCCGATGCCCGTGTGTCGACGGCCGAGATGCACACGTTCATCTGGGAAAACGCGAACACGAGCAACACGGAGACGTTGGTCAACGCTGCGCTGCGCTTGGTCGATGAGCTGCCAGAGGGCACACCTCCTGAAAAGGTCATGAAGCACTGGCTCGAGTCGGCGCGGCGCGACGACGCTGCGCGCGGCGTGCACTGGCCGGTGATCGATCCGGCACATGTCGCCAAGAGCGGCACCGCTTGGCAGATCTTTCCGAACTTTCAGATTGGGCACGGTCTGAACAACGCGCTGTGCTACAGCGCGCGGCCGTACGGCACCGATCCCAACAAGTGCATCTTCGACGCTGCGGTTTACGAGCTGTATCCGCCTGGTGAAGAGCCGCAGACTGAGTGGATCTACACACCGGTCGGGGATCCGGCGTGGCGCACTGTCTTGCCGCAAGACTTTTCGAACATGGCTGCGGTGCAGCAAGGCCTGCGCTCGCGCGGTTTCCCGGGCACCAAGCCGAACCCGTATCGCGAGCGCAGCATCGTGAGTCTGCATCGCAACTTGGCGAAGTACATGGGCGCTGGCGAGCCGCGCGATCTCAAGTGAGGTGAGCGATGTCTAATACACTCCGTTTCGACGATCGCGTGGCAGTCATCACCGGTGCGGGCAGAGGCCTCGGCCGCAGCTACGCGCTGCTGCTCGCTGCGCGTGGTGCCAAGGTTGTGGTGAATGATCTCGGTAGCAGCCTGCAAGGTCAGGGTGTAGATGCGAATCCCGCGGCGGATGTCGTGCGCGAGATCGAGAAAGCTGGCGGAGAAGCGGTCGCGTCGACCGCATCGGTCGCGACCGCGGAAGGTGGTCAAGCGATCATCGAGACTGCGCTCGAGCGCTACGGTCGCGTCGACATCGTGATCCACAACGCTGGCAATGTGCGGCGTGGCTCGTTGAAAGAGCTGAGCTACGAAGACTTCGATGCCGTTTTGGACGTGCACTTGCGCGGCGCTTTTCACGTCGTCAGGCCCGCCTTCCCACACATGTGCAAGGCCGGCTACGGGCGCGTGGTGCTCACGTCTTCGATCGGTGGTTTGTACGGCAACCATCTCGTTGCCAACTACAGCGCAGCCAAGGCGGGGTTGGTCGGGTTGTCGCATGTCGTGGCACTCGAAGGTGCAGCGGAGGGCGTCAAGAGCAACGTGATCGTGCCGGCTGCTGTCACACGCATGGCAGAGGGCTTGGACACTTCGCAGTATCCGCCGATGGATCCGGAGCTGGTCGCGCCGATCGTCGGCTATCTTTCGCATGACAGCTGCGCGGTCAGCGGCGAGCTCTACATCTCGATCGCGGGTCGCATCGCGCGTGCGTACGTCGCAGAGACACAAGGCGTGTATCGGCCATCGTGGTCGGTCGAGGATGTGAGTGAGCAGCTGGGCGCGATCCGCGAGCCGAGTCAGCCGTGGATCTTTCCTCCAGTTCCGTCTGGGTTTGTCGACCATCTGCGCCGGAGCTTCGCGCTCGCCAAGCAGGGATCGTGACTTTGTTCTGTCGCTAACGGGAGCTTCTTCTGCATGAGCAACATTGAGTTCAAATACGCCCACGCCGCGATCCTGGTCTCGAACCTCGAGCGCTCGGCCGCGTTCTACGAGCAAGCGGTTGGTTGGGTGCGCGAGTTCGGTGGTGAGTACGATGACTCACTCGGTCGCGCGAATGGATACGGCGGTCCCGGGCGGATCTTGATGGGCAAGATGGGCGGCGTGCCGCTCGAGTTCGTCGAGATGAAGGTGTTGCTCGAGCCGAAGGGGCGGCCGCGCCACTACGGCATCTTCATGTGCTCGGTGATGGTGCAGGACTTGGGTCCAGTACGCGAGCGCTTGAAAGCGGCCAACATCCCGATCACGCGCGAGGTTGCGGTAGGCCGAAGCTACTTGCTCGTGGTGACTGATCCCGATGGACAGGAAGTCGGCATCATCGGCCTGCGCGACGCGGTGCAAGCATGAAGGCGCTGCGCGTCGGCTTCGTGGGTGTCGGGCGTATGGGCTCGGTGATGCTTCAGTGCGTGCTCGATGCGGGCTATCCGACCGTGCTCTGTGATCCGCTGCCAGCCGCGACCGAGCCATTCGCTGCGAAGTACCCGGAGCTGGTGCGCGTGGCTGTCACGCCGCGTGAAGCTGCGAGCGGCAGGGAAGTGATCTCGGTGGTGGTCAACACCAACGAGCAGGCCCTGGAGGCGTGCCTCGGTGCGGACGGGCTGCTCGCGGGTGCCGACCCCGGGAGCAGTGTGCTGATCCACTCCACCGTCTCGCACGAGACGCTGAAGCGCTTGGCCAAGGTCGCCGCTGAGCGGGGGGTACATCTGCTCGACGCGCCTGTGAGCGGCGCGCGCGGACACCTGAGCATCCCAAACCTCGCCGTGATGGTGGGTGGCGACGCAGAGGCGTTTGCGCGCGCCAAACCGGTGATGAATACGTACGGGAGCCTGGTACTGCACCTCGGACCGCAAGGCGCCGGGCTCGATGCCAAGCTGTCGATCAATGCGTTGCGATATGTGGTCATGGCGGTGAGCCAAGAGGTGAGTCGCTTGGCGGAGAATGCCGGCGTGGGTGAAGCGCTGACGCAGCTGGTCGCACACACCGAGTCGAATCGCTTTGTAGGCAGCCTTTCGCGCTTGCAGCAGATACCTGCGGACAATCGCAGGAAAGACGCCGAGCTGGCGCAGAAGGACCTGCGCGCGGCGATCGCCCGTGCGAACGAGCTGGGCGTGCAGCTGTCGACGGCGGAGCTTGCGGTGAGCCTGATGCATCGCGTGTGGGGAGTCTGACAGGTTATGTCGAACCAGTTTGCACCGAGGCTCGAGCCTGTGTTGCCTTCCCAATGGGATGAGCGCGTGCACGACGCCGCAGGCGCGTTTCCAAGCGCGCGGGACTTCGTGCTCACGCACTATCGCGACCAAGACGGTGGTGCGCGCGGGGCCAACGGCTTCGGTGTGTTGTTCAACTATCCTGCGCTCGCAAAGGCCTTTCTCACGTTCAACCAGCATGTCGCGATCGCGAGCTCGCTCTCGAAGCGTCAGCGCGAGCTGGTGATCTTGCGTATCAGCTGGCTGCGGCGCTCGGAGTACGAGTTCGTCCAACATCTCGTCGTGGGGCGCAACGCAGGCTTGAGTGATGCCGAGATCGAGCGCGTACAGCTCGGTCCGGATGCCGCGGGCTGGGATACGCTCGATGCAGACTTGGTGCGCGCCGCGGACGAGCTGCACAACGACGCGCGCATCGCCGATCCGACGTGGGCCCGCTTGTCCAGTGCGTTGCGGCGCGAGCAGCTGATGGATCTGGTGTTTCTGGTCGGTTGTTACGACGTCTTGGCGATGGTGTTCAAAACGTTTGGGGTGCAGCTGGAGCAGGGTGTGTCGCCAGTGTCGAACACCGTGCGAGCGCGCATGCACGCAGAGGAGCCGAAATGACCACTTCCATGGAAGCAATCGTTCGAGGAGCACCGCTCAGCGACGAAGCACTCGGAGCGCTGACGCTCGGTGGTTTTCTGCGTGAGGTCTGCGCGAAGAACGCTGACAGAGAGGCGCTTGTGTTTTATCCCGCGGACGGCCCGGTCATCCGCCGGACTTACACGCAGGTGTACGAGGAGTCCTTCGCGATCGCGCGTGCGCTCGTCGCGCGTGGCGTGACCAAAGAGACGCGTGTTGGGTTGCTCGCAACCAATCGCCCCGAGTGGATCACCACGATGTTCGGCATCGCGCTCGCGGGTGGCACGTGCGTGGCGCTGAGCACATTCGCCAAAGCGAGCGAGCTGGAATATCAGCTGCGCGTGGGCGACGTTTCTCTGCTGTTCTTCGAAGGCTCTGTGTTGGATCGCGACTTCGGCGCGGAGCTGAGCGCGTTGATCCCGGAGCTCGCGAAGTCCGTGTGCTCGGAGCGTTTGCCGTTCCTGCGTGGCGCGGTGTGCATTGGCGAGACTGCCGCTGGTGGCTTCGAGCGTTACCGCGATCTTCTGCGCGAAGGGCCGTTTGCACCCAGCGCCGTAGTGGATGCGATCGCTGCGGAAGTCGCTCCGACCGATCGCGGATTGGTGTTCTTCTCGTCCGGCTCGACTGCCAAACCCAAAGCGATCGTGCACGCGCATCGCGCAGCGGCGATCCAGTGCTGGCGTTGGCGCGAGATCTTCGCTGTCGACGCGGACGTACGCACCTGGTCGGCCAACGGCTTCTTCTGGTCGGGCAACTTTTGCATGGCGCTTGGCACCACGTTCGCAGCTGGTGGCTGCCTCGTGCTGCAGCGCCACTTCGCGCCGGGTGAAGCCTTGAAGCTCATGCAAGCTGAACGCGTGAGCTTGCCGCTCGCCTGGCCGCATCAGTGGGCGCGCTTGGTCGAAGATCCCGCATACCGCGACAGCGATCTGAGCTCGTTGTGCTACGTGGGCGAGACTTCACCGTTACGCGCTCACCCGACCGTACGCACGAGTTGGCAGGAGCCTGTTTCCGCTTACGGCAACACGGAGACGTTTACGCTCAACACGGCGCACAAGAGCGGCACAAGCGCGGCGGTCGCGCAGGGCAACCACGGCTTCGCGCTCGGTGGCAACACCATCCGCATCGTCGATCCGCTCACCGGCAAGCTGCTTCAGCGTCCCGAGGTCGGTGAGATCGCTGTACGCGGACCCACGCTGATGCTCGGTTATCTGCGCGTGCCTGCCGAGGATACGTTCGACGACGCCGGTTTCTTCCGCACCGGCGACAGCGGCTTCCTCGACGAGCAGGGGCGCTTGCACTGGCTCGGTCGCCTGAATGACATCATCAAGACAGGTGGCGCGAACGTGTCGCCGTTGGAGATCGACGCGGTACTCTTGGAGTGTCCTGGCGTGAAGATCGCCGCTACGGTCGGCGTTCCGCACGATACGCTCGGTGAGATCGTCGTCGCGTGCGTGGTGCCAGATCCAGGCGCTGCGGTCGATGAGCAGCGTGTGCGTAGCTTCGTGTCAGAGCGCTTGTCGAGTTACAAGGTGCCGCGCCGTGTGGTGTTCGTCCAAGAGACAGATCTGACACTGACCGGCTCGAACAAGGTCAAGACTGCGCCGCTGCGCGAGCTGGCGGCGCAGCGGTTGGCGGCGACAGGCGCCTAGGGTTCGTCCAGCTCTGCTAGTACTTCGCGTGTATGTTCACCGAGCTCGGGGGCAGGGCCTGCCACCTTGCCCGGTGTGCGCGAAAACCACGTGGGCACGCCCGGGAAGCGCACGGGACCGTACTTGGAATCGACCTGCTCGAAGAAGCCGATCGCGTTCAGGTGGGGGTTGTGGAGCAGCTCATCGGGCGTGCGCAGCGGCGCGGCTGGAATGCCGAGCTTGCGAAACAGCGTGAGCCACTCTTCAGTCGTGCGCTCGAGCATGGTCTCCGCGAGCAGGCCATACACTTTGTCCACCTGACGCGCGCGCTGCTGCAAGGTCGCGAGCTCGTCGCTCGCCCAGGCCGGCCGCACTGCCTCAGTGAACAAACCCCAGTGTTTGTCGTTGTAGATCAGCGCCGCGATGTAGCCGTCCTTCGTGCGGTAGGGGCGACGCTTGGGCGCGACTGCGCGCGGGTAGTTCGCCGGCCCGAGCGGCGGGGTAAACAGCTGTCCATTCGCATGCTCGACGAGCATGAACGACGCCATGGTCTCGAACATACTGACTTCGACTTCTTGCCCTTCGCCCGTGCGCGCGCGGTGGAACAGGGCCATCGTGGTCGCGTACACTGCTGTCAGACCGGTGATCTTGTCAGCGATGATGGATCCGACGAAATTGGCTTCACCTGTCAACATCAGTTGCAGGGCCGGCAAGCCGCACTCGGCTTGGATCGTGTCGTCGTATGCGGGCTGATCGCGTTCGGGACCACGCCGGCTGTACCCGTAACAGTTTGTGTACACAATCGAAGGGTTGATAGCCGCGACCGCTTCGTAACTGAAGCCGAGCTTGGTGATGGCCTTGTTGCGCATCGAGTGAATGAACACATCCGCGTCTTGAATCAGGCGCGTGAGCGCAGCTTTGTCAGTCTCCGAACGCAGGTCGAGCACGACGCTGCGCTTGCCGCGATTCACGTTGGTGAACACGCCGCTCATGCCAGGCGCGGGCGCGACAGAGATGTAACGCGTGTCATCGCCAGTCGGAGGCTCCACCTTGATCACGTCAGCGCCCATATCTGCAAGGATTTGAGTGCAATACGGACCCATCACCATCGCGGTGAGATCGATGACGCGAACTCCAGACAGTGGGCCCTTCGCGATTTTGACCGGGGGGCTACCCATCAACACACGCCTCCTTCTGAGCTGTCGTAGCTGCGAGGTTCTTATGGTAAGGCATTCGCATATTGGTTTGTTGCGCTAATATCAGCGCCGCAGGCTATACACCTGCCCAACAACGTTGTCAGACACTGCGCCTGCAGTCACGGGCTTCCATATGCAATTTTCCCTCACCGCAGACCAGCAGCACATCCGCGATGCCATCCTGAAGTTGTGTGCTCGCTTTCCGGACGAATACTGGCTCAAGCACGACCAGGACCATGAGTTTCCACAGGAGTTTTTCGAGGCGCTCCGGGACGATGGCTGGCTCGGGATCGCCATGCCGGCGGAGTACGGTGGCTCGGGCTTGGGCATCGCGGAAGCGGCGGTGATGATGCAAGCGATCGCGGAGTCCGGTGCAGGCATGAGCGGCGCGTCCGCCGTGCATATTCCCGTATTTAGTGTTCAACCGGTTGTCTTGTTCGGAACGGACGAGCAGAAGAAGCGGATCTTGCCTGCCGTTGTGAGCGGCAAAGACCGCGTGTGCTTCGCTGTCACCGAGCCGAATGCGGGCTTGAACACGACGGAGATCACCACGCGCGCTGTGCGCACACCCGATGGCTACGTCGTCAACGGCGACAAGATCTGGATTTCGACCGCTCTGGTCTCGAACAAGATGTTGTTGCTCGCGCGCACCACGCCGCTCGACCAGGTGAAGAAGAAGACCTTTGGTTTGTCGCTGTTCTACACGGACTTGGATCGCAGCAAGATCGAAGTGCGGCCGATCAACAAGCTGGGCCGCCATGCGGTGGACTCCAACATGTTGTTCATCCACGACTTGCATGTCCCCGAAGAAGACCGCATCGGCGCTGAAGGTGAAGGCTTCAAGATGCTGTTGCATGGATTGAACCCGGAGCGTGTGCTCGTCGCTGCGGAAGCTGTCGGCATCGGTCGTGCCGCTCTCAGCCGCGCGGCTCGCTATGCGCGCGAGCGGATCGTGTTCAACCGGCCTATCGGTATGAACCAGGGCATCGCACATCCGCTCGCCAAATGTTGGGCGCAGCTGGAAGCGGCGAACCTGATGGTCATGAAAGGGGCGGCGCTGTTCGATCGCGGCGAAGATTGTGGCGTCGAGGCGAACGCTGGCAAATACTTGGCCGGTGAGTTCGCGTTCGAAGCATGTCATACAGCCATGCTGACTTTAGGCGGCATGGGCTATGCGCAGGAATATCATGTTGAGCGCTTGCTACGCGAAGTGCTGATTCCGCGCACAGCACCTGTCAGCCCGCACATGATCTTGAACTTTCTGGCTGAGAAGGTTCTCGATTTGCCGAAATCGTATTGAGACCGAAAGCTAGAATATCGATCATGCAAGAGCTCAAAGCGCGTTCGTGGCTGTTCGCTCCGGGAGATAGCGAACGCAAGATGGACAAGGCCGTAGGCGGCCCTGCTGACATCGTACTGTTCGATCTCGAGGATGCCGTCGCGGCGGAAGCGAAGCCTAAAGCACGCGAGCTCGTGGTCGCAGCGCTGCGCGCGCACGCTGAGCAGCGCGCGCGGCTGTGGGTGCGCATCAATCCACTGCAGGGGCCGTACGCTCTCGCTGATTTGGCAGCGGTGATGCCGGCACGGCCGGGTGGGATCATGCTGCCCAAAGCGCTCGGGCGCGCTGATGTCGAGGAGCTCCATCACTATCTGTCTGTGTTGGAGGTCGCGGCCGGCACGCCACTCGGAGCGACCAAGGTGATTGCGCTCGTTACCGAGACTGCGGAGGGCATGTTTACCACTGGCACCTATGCGGGTGCGCCGCGGCTGGTCGCGATGACTTGGGGCGCGGAAGATCTCGCAGACGCCGTGGGCGCGAGCGAAAACCTGAATCCAGACGGCAGCTACGGCTTTACGTACGAGCTCGCGCGTAGCTTCTGCTTGCTCGGCGCAGCGGCGGCCGGTGTGTCTGCGGTCGAGACTATCCACGGCGACTTTCGTGACGAAGCGGGGCTGCGAGCGCGCGCGGAGCGAGTTCGCCGCGCAGGTTATCGCGGCATGTTGGCGATCCATCCCTCGCAGGTCGAGATCATCAACGCTGCGTTTACGCCTGACGCTGAAGAGCTCGCACGCGCACAAGAGATCGTCGACTTGTTCGCGGCGAATCCTGGCGCGGGCACGATCGCGCTGCGCGGCGCCATGCTCGACCGTCCGCACTTGGCGCGTGCTCGAGCGCTGTTGCAGAGAGGCAGCTGATGATTGACCTGACTCAATACCTTCGTCCCGGCGATCACATTGTCTGGGGGCAGGCGTGTGGCGAGCCCACCACCTTGATCGAAACGCTGATCGCGCAAGCCGAACAGATCGGTGACCTGTCTGCGTTCGCCGCTACCAGCTTCTCTGGCATCTTGGACAGCGCAGCGGCGCACAAGGTGAAGCTCTCGAGCATGGGGGCCATCGGCGCGCTGCGTGCGCTCACGGAGGCACATCGCTTACGCATCGTTCCCTGTCACGTGAGCCAAGTGGGTCCGCTGATCGCGCAGGGGTTGATCGGCTGTGACGTTGCGTTCGTACAAGTGAGCCCGCCGGATAAAGACGGTAATCACAGCTTCGGATTGATCAACGACTTCATTCACGCTGCGGTGGCCAAGGCGCGTGTGGTGATCGCGGAGGTCAACGATCAGGTTCCGTTCACCTACGGCGATGTCATGCTGCGCGCAGATCAGATCGATTGCGCGGTGCACGTGTCGCGTACGCCGGTCGAAGTCACGCCGGTCAAGATCACACAGGCCGACCAGCTGATCGCACGCAACGTCGCGCGCTACATCGAAGACGGCGCGGTGCTGCAAGTGGGGATCGGCGCCGTGCCGGATGCGATCTTGCGGCTCTTGCACGATCGTCGAGATCTCGGTGTTCACTCCGGTATGCTCGGCGATGCGATCGTGGATCTGGTCGAAGCGGGCGTGGTCAACAACGCGCGCAAGCCGATCGATGCAGGCATATCGGTGACCACGGCGTTGATCGGGACGAAGCGGCTCTACCAATACGCGGATAAGAACATGGCCTTCGCGTTACGCAGCTCGCTGTATACGCACGACGCCAGCGTGCTGGCGCGCTTGCCGAACCTCGTTACGATCAACTCTGCGCTCGAGGTCGATCTGACAAGTCAGGTGAACGCCGAGCAGAGTGGTGAGCACTACGTGGGCGGTACCGGTGGTCAGGTAGATTTTGTCCGTGCGGGCAGTCGTTCGCGCGGCGGGCACTCGATCATTGCGCTTCCAGCGACTGCGAAGGGCGGCAAGATCAGTCGTATTGCTGTCGCGTTGTCGGGGCCGGTGACGACCGCGCGCAGCGATGTGGATGTGATCGTCACGGAGTTTGGTGCGGCCGAGCTCAAAGGGCAGAGCATCGCAGAGCGAACGCGTCGCTTGATCGAGATCGCGCATCCGGATTTTCGCGAAGGCTTGGATCGCGCGGCGCACAGCATTCGAGAGCGAGGGTTCTGATGAGTGATGCCGTCTTGTTCGAAGCGCGTCCCGATGGCATCGCCATCATTACGCTCAATCGTCCCGATGCGCGCAATGCGTTGGGCAAAGAGATCAGGGCAGGCTTGTACGCTGCGTGGGAGCGCTTCGAGAACGACCCCGCGCTGCGCGTGGGCATCTTGACCGGCGCGGGCGACAAAGCCTTCTGTGCTGGTGGTGATCTCAAAGAGATGACCGAGACACAGATGGCTGTGCCGCCGCGCGATTTGTTCCCAGTTCCGGGTGACAATCTAGAGCTGAGCAAGCCCACGATTGCAGCCGTCAACGGCGTCGCGTTTGCGGGCGGGTTCATGATCGCGCAGGCCTGCGATCTTTGCGTCGCGAGCACTGCGGCAAAGTTCGCGATCACCGAGGTCAAGGTGGGCCGCAGCTCGCCTTGGGCGGCACCGCTTATCCATATGATTCCGCAGCGGGTCATGCTCGAGCTGGTGCTGACTGGCAAGGCGATCAGCGCGCAGCGCGCGTACGAGATTGGCCTGGTAAACCGGCTCGCGGAGCCTGCCCAGCTGATGACGGTCGCGCTGGAGCTGGCTGCGGAGATCCTGGAGGGTGCACCGCTCTCCGTTCGCGCGGCACGCGACATGGTGCGCTTGGCCACGGAGATGGGCCGCGGCGCAGCGCTTCAAGCGGCGCGGCATGCCTCCGAGTATGCGTACAACAGCGAGGACGCCCAAGAAGGTCCGCGTGCATTCGCCGAGAAGCGCAAGCCGAAATGGCAGGGCCGCTGAGCTCTCTCTGATCACGTGCCCGTGCCCGTGCCCGTACACGCTCCTCCGAATCCCGAGATCGCGTACGGGCACGGGCACGGGCACGCGTACGGGGCGTTGTGCTTCTCAACACGCAGTGCTTATAGAACTGACACTAGAGTGTTAGTCCTTCAAAAACTGTAAGACTCCAGCATAACTGTTGCTCGTCCCAACGCTTACTGCTACGCACGAAGCATGCTGTTGCAGCTAAGCTCTGAACAAGAGTTCTTTCAGAAGACGACCGCGCGGTACTTGGAAGACAACGCACCTGTCGCGGAGCTGCGTCGCAGGCGCGACGATCCTGAGGGGTTCAAGTCGCGCTATTGGCGTCAGGGTGCAGAACTGGGTTGGACATCGCTGCTCGTCTCGGAAGACGACGGCGGGGTTTCGATCTCGGGCCGCGGGCTCGTGGACCTGACTTTGGTGGCTTATGAGTTTGGCCGTCATGCTGCGCCTGGGCCGCTCGCGCTGACCAATGTCGTCGCTGGTGCGCTGAGCGCAGGACAGATCGCGGACAAGTCGCTGATCGCCGGCCTGTTAGATGGCAGCGCGATCGTGGCGTGGTGCATCAGCGAGAACCTGCCAGACGATGGTTTTGGGAGCTTGCAGTTCCAAATCCAGCAGCAAGGCGACGAGCTGGTTCTAAACGGCGTCAAGCGCTCCGTGGAGTCGGCCAACCAAGCCAGTCACTTGCTCGTTACGGGGCGTACGGGGGCCGGTCTTTCGCAAGTGGTCGTGCCCGTGGACACAAAGGGTGTGACTGTCAGACCGATGCAAGGGGTCGACTTGTCGCGTCGCTTCTCGCTAGTTAAGTTTGAGAACGTGCGTGTGCCGCTGTCTGCTGCCGTGGGTACGCTCGGCGGTGCCGACGCTGCTGTGGAGCTGCAGCTTCAACAAGCCATCGTGCTGCTTAGCGCAGAGGCTGTCGGCGCCATGCAAGCCTCGTTCGATATGACTGTCGAATGGTCGTTCGATCGCTACTCGTTTGGGCGCTCGCTTGCGAGCTATCAAGCGCTCAAGCATCGCTTCGCACACATGGCAACGTGGCTGCAGGCCAGCCACGCGATCTGCGACGAGGCCGCGCGTGCAGTGACAGAAGCTCGCCCGGATGCGGCCGAGCTTGTGAGCGCCGCAAAAGCCTATGTTGGGCGATACGGCGCTGAGCTGATCCAAGATTGTGTGCAGCTGCACGGCGGCATCGGCGTGACCTTCGAGCACGATCTCCACTTGCATCTGCGACGACTGACGCTGATTCGCAACCTGCTCGGCACGCCCGACGCGCACTTGCGTCACTTGGCTGTGCTTGTTGCCCAGAAGGAGGCCGCCGCCCATGGTTAACGCGAATGATCTCGAGAGCGTCGAAAGTTTCCGCGAGCGCGCGCGCGCGTTCATTCGGAAGAACCTGCAACCAGCCGCGCATCGCAGCGCGAGTGTCATGCGCGGTGAAGTGTCAGACGAAGTGGAGCTCGCGGAGGTCGCGCGCGAGCGCGAAGTTCAGCGCATGTTCTTCGACGCTGGCTTCGCGGGTGTCTGCATTCCGCGAGCGTATGGTGGTCAGGGGCTGACACCTGCCCATCAACGTGCGCTCAACGCCGAGCTGCGAGGCTACGAGTATCCCTCGCGCGCGCAAGTGCCGACGTTCACGCCCTGCCTCGCGGTGCTGTTGGAGTTCGGCAGCGAAGAGCAGAAGCTGAAGCACGTGCCAGCGATCCTCAAGGGCGAGGAGCTGTGGATGCAGTTCCTCTCGGAGCCGAGCTGCGGTTCGGATGTCGCAGGCGCGATCACGACTGCGGTGAAGAAGGGCGACGAGTGGGTGCTCAACGGTCAGAAGACCTGGACGACCGGTGCATGGTGGTCTGACTGGGGCATGTGCCTCGCGCGCACCAACTGGGATGTGTCTAAACACAGCGGTCTGACTGTCTTCATCTTCCCGATCAAGAGCCCTGGTATCGAGGTGCGCCGGATCGAGATGCTCAACGGCTCCAAGGAATTCTGCGAGGAATTCCTGACCGACGTGCACATCCCTGACAGTTATCGCATCGGTGGCGTAGACAACGGTTGGACTGTTGGAAGCCGCTGGATGTTCTACGAGCGCATGGGCCGCAACTCACCGCTCGTCACCATGCCCGACGGCACTGCACGCGCCTCGACCAACAACGGCGCGAAGATGCACGCGATCGCGCGCTCGGGTGGCTTGTTGGAAGACTCGAGAGCACGCGAGCTCATCGGCGAAGCACACGCGCTGCAGCTCGTGGGCGATGCGCTGCGTGGGCGCGTGGCGCAAGGCATCATGACACGCACGCTCTCTGATCAAGCCTCCGCGATCTATCGCTTGTTCGCAGGCCTGAGCGACTCGCGCCGCACGACGATCGCTTTCGAGCTCGCAGGCAGTGCAGCTGCGACATGGGTCGAGGAAGACGGCGAGCGCGCGCAGTGGGGCATCGACTTCTTGATGCGCCAGGCGGGTTGCATCGGCGGTGGCACCACCGAGATCGCTTGCAACGTGATCGCCGAACGTGTCCTCAACATGCCGCGCGAAGTCACGCCGGACCGCGAGGTTCCGTTTCGCGAAGTTCCGCGCAGCCGCAGCAAGTCCGCGAAGTGAGCGCTGTGAGGCTGCCTGGCTGAGCGGCGCCTGCGATCGTACACAGCGCCAGCGAAGCAGGCCTGGGCTTCTGCACACAGCAGCGGCCCCGCGCCTGCAGCGCACGCCGTCAGTGGCGTCATCCGTCAGGCGATCCGATGAGTTAGCTGTTGCGAGCATCGGTCCGGGCACCTTAGGCTGAAATCAGCAGCTGTTGGCGGCACTGCACTGCCATGCACAAGCGCTGTGCGTGACGCTGGTGGGACCCACACGCCAAGGTGCCCAGATGACGCGTAGGTTGTCAGTGTGGTGTATGGGAGTGGCTTGTGTTCTGCTGAGCGCGGGCGCGCTGGCCTGCAGCTCCGAGGTCGACCGCTTCGCGCATCCGTGGATCGCCGCAGATGCTGGCCGTGCGCTCGAGTCGATGCGCAGCGGCGACGCGCCTGGCCGGCAGCCGCCGTCAGCGACAGCCGATGCTTCGGTGCCTGTCCAGGAAGGCCCGACTGAGACAAAGGGGCCGACGCCACCTGTCAGGACTGTTGCACCGTTTCAGCCTACGGAGCCCACCTTACCGAAGCTCACAGCGGCACAGTACGCCAACGTGATCCGTGACCTACTCGGTCCTGGGCTGAGCATTCCTGAGCTCGAGCCGGATCAGCGACCTTACGGCTTCTCGATCATCGGAGCCTCGCAATCCACGCTCTCGGAACGCGGCACTGAGCTCTATCTGCGTGCGGCTTTTGCGCTCGCACAGGAGGCGTTTCGCGATCCCGAGCGACGTAAGCGGATCGTACCTTGTGAGCCTGAGACTCCGCTCGATGACGCATGCTTGAGCAGCTATCTCGAGAGCTTTGGGCGGCGGGCGTTTCGGCGGCCGCTGAGCGCTGACGAACTTGCGCGCTATCGCGCGCTCGCGACAGAGCTTGGTGGTGCTGACTCATGGCAAACGCTCGAGTATCTGACTGCGACGCTGCTGCAGTCGCCGCACTTCCTGTACCGCGTCGAGCTGGGCGAGCCTGACCCCGACAAGCCGGAGTGGCTGCGCTACTCAGGTTACGAGATGGCGGCGCGGCTCGCCTTTCTGCTGCGCAACAGCACGCCTGACGACGAGCTGCTCGCTGCAGCTGAGCGCGGCGACCTGGACAGCTCAAAAGGCGTGGTCGCTGCAGCGGAGCGCTTGCTCGACGACAAACAGGCCACGGAGCAGATGCTCTCGGAATTGTATGCGGAGTATCTCGAGCTTTCGTTGCTCGAAAAGGTGAACTTCCCGACCGAGATGAACCCGAGCGGCACGATCGCTCGCGCGATGCGCGACGAGGTGCTCGAGATCGTCAAGCGCGTGGCGCTGCGTGACTCCGAGGACATGCGGACGATCTTTACTACGCGCAGCTTTGTGCCGAATGGTGATTTGGCTTCGTTGTACGGCATGAGCACGCAAGCGGAGCCGCTGTCGGCGGCTGAGCTCCCCGAAGACTCGCCGCGCGGAGGCCTCTTGACCACCGGAGCGTTGCTGACCTTGCACAATCGACCGACGCGTACTTCGCCTACGATTCGCGGCTTGTTTGTGCGGCAGCGGCTGCTCTGTGGCACCGTCCCGCCGCCGCCTCCGAACATCCCTGTGATCGCTGAAGCCGCCGAAGCGTCCGCCGCGACGATTCGCGAAAAGCTAGAGCAGCACCGCTCGAATCCCGCGTGCGCGGCCTGTCATCGCGCGATGGATCCAATCGGGCTCGGGATGGAGGACTTCGATCAATACGGGCGACACCGCACGGTCTATGAGGACGGCGTGAGCATCGAAGCCAAAGGTGATCTCGATGGTGCGATGTTTACTGGATCGCGCGAGCTGAGCGCGCGCCTCGCAGAGGATCCGCGTGTGATGGAGTGTCTGGTCAAACAGTTCTATCGCTATGGTTCGGCGCGCCTGGAAGTGTCGAGCGAACAGCAGCCCCTCGCAGAGATCAATGAAGCGTTCGCTGCGGGTGGCTATCAACTGAGCGCGCTGCTCTTGGCGCTCGTAGGCAGCGATGGCTTTCGCTACACCGTGGAGGCTGGACAATGAGCTGGCGCGGAAAGGCGATCTCGCGACGCGTGATGTTACGGGGGTCGAGCGCCCTGCTCGCGCTGCCGCTCTTCGAAGCCATGCTCAACGGGAACGGCACCGCGCTCGCATCCGGCGCGCCGCTGCCTGTTCGCTACGGCCTGTACTTTTGGGCCAATGGGCTGCCTTGGACGATTCGCCATCGCGGCACGCTCGACCCCAACTTTCGCCGTGAGCTTCCAGATACGTTGATCGATGAGTACACGCCGTTGACAGAGGGGAAGGGTTTCGCGGTTACGCCCACGTTGCGACCGCTCGAGCGCCACCTCGCGAGCATCAATGTCGTGACCGGCCTGGAGCCCAAGACGGACATTCCGAAGTCGCCGCCGCTGCAGGAGGACGGGCACATGCGCGGCGTCTGCGTGGCGCTGACCGCAGACCAGGCGCGCTCGGAAGGCTTCGACCACGACGCGCATATCTTCGCGGTGAACCGTGCGACGCTCGACCAATACATCGCCAAGCACCCACGGTTCTACTCCGAGGGCCCGCCGCGCTACCGCTCGCTCGAGCTGGGCGTGAGCACTTCGCTCTATCACGACTTCGGGACTTGGGCCGCTGTCTCACACAACGGACCTAACAGTCTGAATCCTCCGCAGCGCAATCCACAGCTGTTGTTCGAGCAGCTGTTTGCGATGCGCGCTGGAGAGGTCGAGGCGTCGCGTAGCACGAGTGTGCTCCATGCAGTCGCGGAGGACGCGCGGCAGCTGCGGATTCGGCTGGGAAAGCGTGACCGCGAGCGCCTCGACGAGCATCTCACACACATCAGTGAGATCGAGCGGCGCCTCCACGCTGCGCGTGTCGCGTGCACCGCGCCAGGGGCTCCTGCCGAGCTGATCGCGAGTGAGAGTAAGATCCTGGAGAAGGCGGCCATCATGGCGGATCTGCTCGTCGCCGCCCTGCGCTGCGACCTCACGCGGGTGTTTACGTTCGTCTTCACGCCTGCCGCGACGCACTTCTCGATGAATGCAGCGGGTGAGATCGGCGGGCCAGGTGCGATCGGTTTGCACGACGCCGCACACACGAACGAGCGCGAGATCGTGAAGCTCGCGACGGAAGTCAATTTGAGCGGCTACGCGATCCTGCTCGACAAGCTCGCAACGGAAAAGGACGTGAATGGACAGAGCCTCTTGGACGGCTCAGTGATCATGGGCACGAGCGAATACGGCGAAGGCTATACGCACAGCACCAAGGAGCATCCGTTCATCTTCGCGGGCAAAGCAGGCGGCCGCCTCGACACCGGCTGGCACGTCCGCGAAGAAGCGGGAAACTCAGCCCGCGCCCACCTCACGACGCTGCGTGCCCTCGGCCTCGAAGAAGAAAGCTACGGCTTCAACGGTGCCGAAACCTCGTCCCCGCTCCCTTTCCTGATCTAGTCCGAGGTGCAGGCAACTGCCATCAGCGGATGCGGGCGATGTTCTGGACAAAGCCGGGCAGCGAGAGCTCGCGCTTGGGGCCACCCTTGGCGGTGAGATTGACCAGCGTGGTCTCGGAGTAGTCTTCTTTTGTGTCACTCGCGTAGACACTGCCGTCGAGCTGGAACCAGAACGTGTCGGCTGTCGCTTCAGGGAGCTCGTCTACGGGTGTGAGGCTGTCCTCTTCGAGGTCCCAGCGCGACCATGTCCACGCGGTTTGACCTGTGAGATCCCAGGTTACAGCGCCATCCTTGATCTCAGCTTTGTCTTCGTCAAACACGCGCAGCAAGAGCGCATTGTCGCCGGCGAACACGGGCTCACCCGCTAGTGGTCCACCTGTTAGATCGGCGAGATGTGTCACGTATTCTGCATCGAAGCTCGACTCGCCTTTCAGCACTCGGAGCGCGCAGGGCTGAGTCTCGAGGCGGCCCAAGCGGTGATTCGCTGCAGCCATGGCTGAGCTGACGAAATAGGTGTCTCCTGACGCAAGCTCTACGGGTTGTGTCACCCCAGCGCAGCGGTCATCCACATGGAAGTTGGTCAGCTCGTCCTTTTCGGTGTCGTATTCGACCAACCCTGTCTCGGGCAGAATGGTGTCTTTTTCGTTCCAGTCGAACCAGCCCACTGAGAAGAGCAGCTTGTCGCCGCGCTGCGTCGCGGTCAGGCCGTAATAGCTCAGGTAGCCTTCGCGCACGGTCTCCGGGAGCGCGATGGTTTTGTCCACTTCCATCGTGCTCGGATTCCAGCGGATCAACTGGCTGTTGTCAGTGTCGGGGTAGTACGCTTGGGTAGGCGACACGAAATAGATCGCGTCCCACAGGTCCTGCACGCCAAACGGTTGCAAGCTGATCTGCGCGCCTTGGGTGAGGCGGCCGGCGTCGTTGAGCTCGTAGCGCGTGATCGTGGGTTCTTCGCCGCTGCCCACTGCGAACCAGTAGTTATCGCCGTACGCGTACAGCTTGGCAGGGCCGTTGACCTCGCGCGCGTTGGAGACGTCGACCTCGGTCTTGCTCGTGACGGCCTCGAGCACGTGCAAGTAGGACGTGGTGGACGTGTCGTCCCAGATGCGCGTCATCGCGAGGTAGAGGGGCTCACTGCCGGCGTGTGTTCGCTCATTGTCTGCGTCTGAGTCGGAGCAACCGAGCACGAAAGCAAGGGCTAGACTACAGACGGAGACCGATTGTCGGACGTTCATAGGCTCGCATCATATTGCGACTGATAATCGTTTTCAAGACATGCGCTTGCTGGCGCTGCACCCCCGATTCGTGGCTAAACTTGCTGTTTCGGGATTGAATACTTTGGGAGCTCGTGCCTCCTGGGCGCAGTGTTCCTGTTGTGGTGATGGGCCTCAGCGTTTTTTGGACTGCCCAATCACGCCTTTGGGTCAGGGTCCTGCAGCTTGACGGCGTTGACGAACAGTCGTGTTAGTTGGTCTACGCCGTCTTTGAAGCTGCAGTCTACTGCACCTTGGACGAACCAGAGCTCGGCGAAGCGGTGGGTTAGGGCGCCCAGTGCCGCTGCTGTGATTTCGGCGTCGAGCTTCGGGTCGGCGAGCTTGCGCCGCTGTAGGCGGCGGATGATGTCGGCTACGCGGCTGGTGAGTTGTTTGTGGCGTGCGAGCTTGAGCGCGTTGACCTCGGGGTCGAAGCGCGAGACGTGCTCGATCAGGCTGAGCATGGCCGCTTCTTTGCGGAAGCTCTCGAGGTGCCGGCGCATGGCTTCGCGGACGCGTTGATGCGAGGGCAGGACTTGTTCGCTCAGTATCACTTCGTCGAGCGGTGCAAACAGGCGCTTGTCGACGCTGATCGCGACCTCGCGGAAGATCTCTTCTTTGGAGTCGAAGTAGTAGTAGAACGAGCCGTGAGACTGGCCCGCGCGCTCGGAGATGTCTGAGATGCGCGCGTTCAAAAAACCATGTTCCTCGAAGATCTCTTTGGCAGCTTCGACCAGTCGCTCGCGCGTCTTCACGCCTTTTGACGAGCGCGGGCTGACCTTGGTAGGCTCGGGCTCGCGCTCGGGCAAAGCGGGTTGCTCGTTGGCAAGCGTCTCGGTGTTCGCGCGGATTCGGGTCATGGTCATGCTAACCGTCTTGTGCGGGGTTGGGGGCCTCGAACCAGGTCACAATATCTTGCACGACCTCGGCTCGCTCGGGATAAAAGCTCAATAAGCCAGCGACGGGACGGGATTCCGGCGTCGGGTCTTCGTACGACCAAGCGATATCCTGGAAGATTTCGCCGTCGATCTGCGCGCTCCAATAGGAGGCGTAGCCCTTGTACGGGCAGTGGCTGGTGGTCGGGCTGGCGATCAGCCGCTCCATTTGCACGTGCTTTTTCTCGACGTACAGGCGCGGCGCGCTCGCGGTCTCGAACAGGCTGACGACATCGTGGGTATCGACCAGCACGACCCCTCGGAGCTGCACGCGCAGCTGCCGCTGTGAGCGGCCACAGTCGATCCGGTGATAGGGGTTCTTCGCGTGTCCGAAGACTTGCTCGTCCTCCTCGTACCAGCTCGCGACTGCATCCCACCCTACGCTGACGTAGCCGCTCGCAGCAGGCTCGCGCGCGCTCGCGACATCCGAGGCGACGTCCGACGCAGGAAACGCATAACGAGGCGGCTGGCCCACGCGATGCACGAGCAGCACGCGCTGGCTGTCGATCACCGTCCGCTCCCCGACGCGCGCGCGCACGCGGCGGAGCAGCGGCTCGACGTACACGACGTCATGAGGGAGCGCGGGCTGGAAGCGCCCTGCCGGGTTCGCGCTGAACGGCCCGCGCCCCATCGTCAAGCTCATAGCGAGGTCCGGTCGTTGACAGGTCGGTCTTGCGCCATGCGTCGCACCATCGCGTCGACGCAGAACGAGGCCAAAAGCGCACCGCGCTGGTTGTGCACGCGGCACTCCGAGTGCGTCATGCCATCGCCTGCAAACGCCGACAGATGCCGGTACAACATCCATTCGTCCGCACGCACGTCGGCGTGCAGCGACACGTAGATCGCGTTGATCGCTGTGGAGAGCGTGCGATGCGCCTGCGCTTGACCGATGCCCGCGTGTGGCCGCATCGAAGCAGCGATCGACGCGTGCCCAGTGAATTGCACGAGCAGCGCTGCATTTAGATAGGGGTCATCAGTGAGCTTGCGAAAGCGGATCCACGCGTCGAGGTGTGGAGGCCCGACCGGTGCATCGGGGTCACCCGTGTAGGCGTTGTCGACGAAGCGCAGATCGCGCCCGGTCACGGACATATCATAGGGCGTGCTTTCGTACGGCCCAGGCACTTCGGGCGCGCTGGCGGCGTGACGCATGACGTCCGGTGCTTTCACGTCGAGCAGCAAGGTACCACTCGCGCACAGCTTCTCGCCTTGCAACACGTTCACGGCGAGTGAGCTGAACGTCTTACCGCCGGAGAGCTCTTTCAGCTCAAAGCGCAGCGGCTCAGTGACGCTGGCAGCACGCAAGAACATCATCGAAGCGTGCACCGCACGCCGCCCAGGCGCGTGACGACCCGCCGCGACGATCGCTTGCGCCAACATCTGACTGGCTTCTACCACCCCGCGTTGGTTGTTCCCGCGTATGACGCTGACATAGCTGCCGCTATCGGCGGCACGTACGTCCAGCATGGCAAGCAAGTCGCTCACGTCGCCCCAGGCCGGGAAGCGCTTCAAAGTGCGATCGCGCTCCGTGGCATCGACGAGACCGAGGTCGTCGACCAAGCGCACGCGCACCCGCGGATTTGCGTGGTCGAACGCGACGTAGCCCGCGGGCGCCGCCGCCAACAGCAGCTCCCGATCTGCTGGCTGACCGCGCAAGTCGGCCACGGGAAAGCACAAGAGCGCCTGCCCATCGGGCTGATCCAGCTGCAGCGCGGCCCTGGAGACAGCCGCCAGCTGATCGTCCACCCAAGCTCTCGCCTCGAACGGGCAAGTCTTATTGTCAGATGTCACTCGGTCTTACTCCTGTTTTTCATCGCGCCCAGGTTCACCAGCGCCGGGATACCGCCTGTCACCAGCGCAGCACGCGCATGACCGATGTGATGCATGTCGAACACCGCATCAATCGAGTTCGAATAGCCCTGTATATCCAGCGTGCGATTGACCGCGCGCTTCGCCATGCGCAACGCAAAAGCGTCCTGACGCGCGATGCGCGCGGCCAGCTCCATCGTGACCGTCACGAGCTCATCGAGCGGTACGACTTTGTTGACCATGCCGAGCTGCTCGGCCTGCTGCGCGGTGAGCGCATCGCCGGTGAATAGCAGCTCTTTGGCTTTGCGCGGACCAAACTCCCAAGTGTGCGCGTGCAGCTCCACGCCGCAGATGCCCATCGCCAACACCGGGTCCGAGAACAGCGCGTTGTCAGCGGCAATGATCAGATCGCATGGCCAGCACAACATCAGTCCACCCGCGATGCACTTGCCTTGCACGGCTGCGATCGAAGGCTTCGGCACTTCTCGCCACGTCTTCGCGTAGTGCAAGTAGTGCCGATGCTCCCAATCGTACAACGTGTCCGCATCGTACTTGGTCGGTGCTGTCGGGCTGCGACCTGCGCCCGACATATCGTGGCCTGCAGAGAAGTGTTTGCCGTTCGCCTTGAAGACGATCACTTTCACCGTTGGGTCGCGATCTGCCGCTTTCCAAGCGTGATCCAGCTCTTCGAGCACCTTGTGGCTCTGCGCGTTCGCGGCTTCGGGCCGGTTCAGCGTGATGACTCCGATGTTGTCCGCGACTTCGTAGATGACGTGCTCGAGTTGCATGAGATCCTCCATGTCGTCTGCGTGGTCTGCGCTCAGACCATTTGATCGATGCCCATGAGCTTGCCGAGATTGCCGCCCATGATCTTGCGAACGTCGTCGTTGCTGAACGACTTGGGCAGGTGCTCGGTGTACGTCGCCGGCTCAGCCAAGCCTTCGGGGTGCGGATAGTCAGATCCGAACAAGATGTTGTCAGTGCCGCCCATGGCTTCGACCAGCTCCGTCATGTGATCTTCGAAGAACGGGCTGATATAGACCTGGCGACGGAACGTCGTGACTGGATCTGCATCGAACGCTTGCGGCAGCTTCTTGTAGGTCTCCGCGAGATTTTGCAGCAAGTGCGGGACCCAGCTGCCACCGTTTTCGATCACCGAGAGGTTGAGCTTGGGATGACGGGTGAGCAGGCCGTGGCAGACCGCAGATGCCATGCTGTCTTCGATCGGCCGCTTGGTGGCTGTGGCCCAGCGGAAAGCGTCGTCCTTGAACGGCAGCATCTCGTTGACGCCGGTCCAATCGGCTTGGTAACGGGCGTAGCCGCTGTCAGATGCATGCATGGTCACACACACGCCGGACTCGACCGCACGCTTCCAGAACGGGTCGAACTCTTCGAACGCAAATGAACGCGAGCCACGGAAACCGGGCACCGGTGCGGGCCTGATCAAGATCGCTTTGGCGCCGCGCTCGAGCACCCACTCGAGCTCCTCGATCGCTTTTTCCACGATCGGCAGCGAGATCACTGGCGTCGTGAAGATTCGGTCTTTGTAGTTGAAGCTCCAGGTCTCGTGCATCCATTGGTTGAGCGAATGCACGATGGCGTGGATCGCTTCTGGGTCTTCGCGCAGCCGCTCCTCGAGCAAGCTCGCCAACGTCGGGAACATCAGTGTGCGGTCGACGCCCAGCTCGTCCATCAGCTCGATGCGCGGCTCCGGCTCGCGAAACGCCGGGATGGAGCGCATCGGCTCGCCGGTCAGCTCGCGCATCGACTTCCCCTGCGGATTGCCGTTCTTGTAGAACTCCTCGTGTGCGCCCGGGCGCGCTACCACGTCGAATGTCGGGTTCGGGATGTAATTACTAATCTGTCCCTTGACGACAATCTTCGTCCGCCCACGGACATCGACGTAGTCGATCACGCGCTTGTACTTATCAGGCAGGTGGCGCGTGAAGGCCTCCTTGGTTTCGTACAGATGATTGTCAGCGTCGAACACAGGGAAGTTGTGCTTGCGATTGAATGGCATACAAATGTGCTAGGTGGTTTTGACTGCGACGTCAACTTCAGGATCTGACTGCGACGTCAAACTCACGTTTTGACTCTGGCGTCAACTTCATGTGGGCGCCGTGCTAGCTTGCTCGAAAGGATGCTGCGACATGTCCGAAGCTCGTGAGAACGCAGGGCCGTTGCCCGTCGTGCCATTCATCAAGACGTCAGCAGATGGCGCTGCCTACCTCGAAGGCAGCGTCTGCACGCGCTGTGACACAACTCATCTGGGACAGCGCTTGGCGTGCGCGAAGTGTGGCGCGCGTGCTGGGCTGGAGGTTCGAGCGTTGTCGAACCGAGGCACTCTGCACACGTTCACGATCGTGCATCGCTCGTTCCCCGGTGTTGCGGTTCCCTATGTGTCCGCAGTGGTGGACTTGGAAGGTGGGGGAACCATCAAGGGCAACTTGATCAACGTGGAGCCCGATCCGCAGCACATCACGTTTGGCATGCCCGTCGATGTTGTGTTTGGCGACGCGCTTGGCCGCAAGGACGCCAAAGGCAACAGCTACGTCAGTTACTTCTTTCAGCCGCAAGGAGCTTCGCGATGAGTGACGTCTACGTTCTTGGCATCGACATGCTGAAGTTCGGCCGCTTTCCGGAGCGGACTGTTCCGCAGCTGGGAGCGGAGGCCGCGCTGCTCGCATTGGATGACGCGGGTCTGACTATTCAACAGGTTGAAGCGTTGTATTGCGCGAACCTCGGGCAAGCCAACGGCATGGTCGCGCAGCGCTTGCTGCGCGAGATCGGCCAGACAGGCATTCCCGCGGTGAATGTCGCGAACGCGTGTGCGGCTGGCGCGACTGCGTTTCGCGAGGCGTGGATCAGCATCAAAGCCGGGCTCTACGACGTCGTGCTTGCGGTCGGCGTGGAGCAAATGGGTCGTGGCTTGTTAGGGGGTGCCGCGCCGCAGGGCATCTCGACGGAAGGCTTGCTCGGATCGAGCACCATGCCCGCGGTGTTTGCCGAAGCCGGCATGGAGCACAGCCGCAAGTACGGCACGACATTCGAGCAGTTCGCCAAGGTGTCGGTCAAGAATCACAAGCACTCGACGCTCAACCCCAAAGCGATGTACCGCTACGAGACGCCGCTGCCCGAGGTGATGAGCGCGGAGATGATCGCGTATCCGAACACCAAGCTCATGTGCTCGGTGAACGTGGATGGGGCTGCCGCTGCAGTGCTCGTGTCGGAGCGCAAAGCGCGCGAGCTTGGTATGAAGCGCGCCGTACGCGTCAAGGCGTCGGTGCTGACGAGCGATCCGTGGCAAGAGCGCGACCTGGTGATGGCCGACATCAACACGTGTACGCGCACGGCGGCGCGCCAAGCGTACGAGATGGCTGGCATCGGTCCGGATGAGCTCGATCTGGTGGAGCTGCACGACTGCTTCGCGACCGCGGAAATTCTCCACTACGAGAACCTCGGCCTGTGCCAAGACGGTGAAGCCGGGCGGCTGATCGACGGCGGCGAGACCACGCTCGGCGGCCGCATTCCAGTCAATGTGTCAGGTGGCTTATTGTCAAAGGGACACCCGCTGGGTGCGACTGGCATCGCCAATATCTATGAGATCTCGACGCATCTGCGCGGCGAGGCGGGCGAGCGGCAGATCGACGATGCGCGCTACGGCCTGACCCATGTGCTCGGCCTCGGCAGCGCGTGCGCCATTCACATCTTGGAGCGCGTCGGCGCGTAACGGAAAAAGAACATGTCCACAGACGACTTGCACAGGCCGCTGTACCTCCCAGACATCATCGCCAACGCGCTGAACCAGACGCCAGAACGGCCGCTGTTGCAGCTGGCAGGCGGGCCCATGCTGACAGTTGGCGACGTGCGCGACGCCACCAGTCAATACATTCAAGCGCTGCAGAGCTTGGGCGTGGGCGCTGAGAGTCGAGTCGCCACGCTCTCGAGCAATCGCCCCGAGGTGCTGCACGTCGCGCACGCGATTCAGCTGCTCGCTGCGATCGCTGTGCCCATGCATCCGCTGGGCGGCGTCGCTGATCACGTGCACGTGCTCACCGATGGGCGCGTAGACGTGTTGGTCTTTGACGGCAGCCGCTTCAGCGAGCGAGCTGCGGAGCTAAAACAGCGCCTGCCCAACCTCAAGCTGATCGCGTTCGGATCGAGCGCGATTGCTGAAGATCTGTGCAAGCTGGCTGAGAGCTTCAAACCCACGCGGCTCACGGCGCCCCGCGTCGACGGTTCGAAGATCGCGCGCATCACCTACACGGGTGGCACCACAGGTAAGCCCAAGGCTATCCCGCTGCCGCAGCGCATCCCGATGGTTTGCTTACAAATCATGTTGGCAGAATGGGAGTGGCCCGCGTCGCCGCGCGTGCTGTCATGTTCGCCGCTCTCGCATGCGGGCAGCGCCATGATCCTGCCCACGCTACTGAAGCAGGGCACGATCATGATTCAGCCCAGCTTCGATCCCGTAAAGGTGATGGAGGCCATCCAAGAGTACCGGATCAACAGCATGTTGGTCGTGCCGACGATGATCTACGCGCTGCTCGATCACCCGCGTTTCGGCGAGTTTGATCTGTCCAGTCTGGAGACCGTGTTCTACGGCGCGTCCGCGATCTCACCGGCGCGGCTCAAAGAGGCGATCGCGCGCATTGGACCGGTGTTCGCTCAGTTTTACGGTCAGTCCGAAGCGCCGATGGGCCTCACTTACTTACGCAAGGCCGAGCACGACGTCACTGACCTACGAAGGCTCGCGAGCTGCGGGCGTCCCGTTCCTTGGAATCGCGTGGAGCTGCTCGACAGTAGCGGCCAGCCAGTTCCAGACGGCGAGCCAGGCGAGATCTGCGTGCAAGGTCCGATTGTCATGGACGGCTACCGCGACAATCCAGAGGCTACGGCGGAGACGACCCGCGGCGGATGGCTGCACACGGGTGATGTCGCGGTGCGCGATCCGGGTGGCTATCTGCGAATCGTCGACCGCACCAAGGACATGATCGTGAGCGGCGGCTTCAACATTTATCCGCGCGAAATCGAGGACATCTTGTGTGAGCACCCGGCGGTGTCCCAAGTCGCGGTGATCGGCGTTCCGCACGAAAAGTGGGGCGAGGCAGTCAAGGCGCTGGTTGTGACACGGCCTGGCGAGTCTGCTGCGCCCGATGAGCTGATGGCGATGGTCGCCGCTCGAAAGGGCTCTTTTCAGGCGCCCAAGGTGGTGGAGTTCATCGAAGCTATTCCGCAAACGGCCGTCGGAAAGCCCGATAAAAAGGCCCTCCGAGCACGTTTTGGCCAGCCTGCTGCGTGACCTTCGGTAGCCGATGGTTGGCCGGCCTCGAGCATACTCGCCCCAGCGCACGACTCGTACTCTGCAAACAGGTGCGTGATTCAATTTCAACGACTGGGGTGAGTATGTTCTTGCGTGGAACGCTTTTGATCGGTGCGTGTCTGTTGCTGTTGTCTGGTCTGGAGCTGTCGGCTCGCGCGGCGACGACGCCTGACAAGAATATCTACGGCTATTGGAAGAGCCTCGACAAGGACACTGGCAAGCCGCAGAGCATCTTCAGGCTCTGGGAAGACAAGGGAAAGATCGTCGGCAAGGTTCTCAAGCAGTTCCCCAAGGCGAACGGCGAGATGCCAGCAGCGGTCTGCACCGAGTGCAGCGGCAACCAGAAGGACAAGCCGGTCGTCGGTTTGATCTTCTTGTGGGGCCTATCGCCGGATGCTGAGAACCCGCGCAAATGGGTCGAAGGCAAAGTACTGAATCCAGAAGACGGCAAGGTCTACAACGCGGAGCTCGAGCTCGGGCAAGACGCGAAGACGCTGACGATCTACGGCTACATCAAGATGCTCGTGAAGCTGGGTGGATCTAACACCTGGCAGCGGCCCACTCCGGATGAGCTGAAAGGCATCTCCGGCAGCTGACGGCTGCTGTTTCGCGAAGCCCGCGCTGGGCTTTTCATCATCAATCAAGAGGGCTGCCCATGACGATGACACAGGACTCCGCGCAGGCTGCGCCAAGCAACTCGGTCTACTACGACCCGTACGACTTCGAGATCGACGACAATCCGTATCCGATTTGGAAGCGGCTGCGCGATGAGCAGCCGCTCTACTACAACGCGAAGTACGACTTCTTCGCGCTGAGCCGCCACGCGGACGTCGAGCGCTGCTCGAAGGATTGGAAGCGCTACAGCTCGTCGCGCGGGACGTTGCTCGAGTTGATCAAGGCCAACATGAGCCTGCCGGGGTCGATCATCTTCGAAGATCCGCCGGCGCACGATCTTCATCGCAACCTGGTCACCAGCATGTTCTTGCCTCGCAAGATCGCTGCGCTGGAGGAGAAGGTGCGTGGCTTCTGCGCGAGTTGCTTGGATCCGCTGAAGGACAAAGGCGGTTTCGACTTCATCGCTGACTTTGGCGCGATGATCCCCATGCGCGCGATTGGTTACCTGTTAGGCATTCCTGAGGAAGATCAGATCGCTCTGCGCAATCAGATCGACCATGGTTTGGAGCTCAAAGAGGGCGCGCCGCCTCCTTCCGACATGCAAGAGCGTCTGATCAACGGCCAAATGAGTGTGATCGGCGAATACATCCAGTGGCGTGCGCAGAACCCTTCGGATGACATCATCACTGAATTGCTGAGGATCGAGTTCGATGACCTCGACGGGACGCGGCGCAAGCTGCGCCACGACGAGTTGTTGCAGTTTGTGAACCTGATCGCCGCTGCCGGTAACGAGACCACCGCGCGTCTGATCGGTTGGGCAGGCAAAGTCCTCGCCGAGAATCCCGACCAGCGCCGTGAGATCGCGAATGATCTAACACTGGTGCCGCGCGTGATCGAGGAGCTGCTGCGCTACGAGTCGCCGTCGCCCGTGCAGGCACGTTATGTCACCGAAGACGTGGAGCACTATGGTCAGACTGTCAAAGAGGGCAGCGTCATGTTGCTCCTGACGGGCTCGGCCAACCGCGACGAACGCCGCTTCACCAACGGTGACGCATTCAATATTCACCGTCAGGTCGGTGGGCACCTGGCATTCGGCTACGGCGTTCACTTCTGCCTCGGTGCATCGCTCGCGCGCTTGGAGGCGCGCATCGCGCTCGAAGAAGTGCTGAAGCGCTTCCCTGAGTGGGATGTCGACTATGCCAACGCGGTGCAGGCGCGCACGTCCACAGTGCGCGGGTGGAAGACGCTGCCGGTGAAGGTCAAAGTTTGAAACAGTCAGCGAAAGAGGAATGACATGTCACTCTTCGATGCATTCAGTTATCGGAACAAACGCGCCTTAGTAGTAGGCGGCGCGACGGGAATGGGCGCAGCCGTGGCTGAGGTCGTACGCGACGCAGGCGCGGATGTCGTCGTGATGGACCGCGCCAAGGTGAGCACCAAAGGTGTCACGCCGATCGCGGTCGATCTCGCTGACAAGACCTCGATCGACAAAGCGCTCGCCGAGTGCGGAGGCAAGGTCGACACGCTGTTTAGCTGCGCGGGCGTCGCAGACGGCACCGCAGGCATCGAGCGCATCAACTTCATCGGTCACCGCTACATGATCGATCGCATGTTCGAAAAGGGCATGTTGGGTAAGGGCGCCGCCATCGGCTTCATCTCCTCAGCCGCTGGCATGGGCTGGGAATCGAACCTGCCGCAGCTCACCGAGTTTCTCGCGATCGATGACTTCGATGCGGCGACCGCCTGGGTGAAAGAACACGGCAAGGCAGACTACATGTTTAGCAAGCAGGCCATCTGCGCGTATGTCGCGCGCCAGGCGTTGCCGTTGCTGAAGCGTGGCGTTCGCATCAACGCGATCTTGCCCGGCCCGACTGATACGCCGCTCGCCCGCGCGAACGCGGATCGCTGGCTCGGCTTCGGCGCCAACTACCGCAAGGAAGCGAACGTCGAGGTCTCTACGTCGACTGAGCAAGCCTGGCCGCTGGTGTTCTTGTGCAGCGACGCGGCTGCCGCTGTCAGCGGCATGACCGTGGTCACCGACATCGGCTTCATGAGCTCGGCGATCTCCGAGTCGTTTCCGTCGGCCAAGATGACGGTGAACTTCCTGCGTGGCGTGGGTGGTGCGACGGGTGGCGCCGGCGCCGCTGCGAGCCTGCCGCGTCCACAACAGACGCCACCGACTGCGCTCAAGGTCAAGCCCGAGATCCGCATGCTGATCGACGGCGAGCTCGTAAACGCCGACAACGGCGCGACGTTCGCGAACATCAACCCTGCGACCGAAGAGAAGCTCGGTGATGTGGCCGACGGTACGCGCAACGACATGCGTCGCGCGATCACTGCTGCACGCCGCGCGTTCGACGAGACCGAGTGGTCGACCAACCGCGAGCTGCGCAAGCACTGCTTGGCGCAGCTGCAGAAAGCGCTCGAAGACGAGCGCGAGGAGATGCGCGAGCAGCTGATCCTGGAAGCAGGCTGTCCGCGTATGACGACGACCCGGCAGCAGCTCGACGCGCCGCTCGTGGATGCGATCAAGGTTCCGCTGGACCTGATCGACAGCTACGCGTGGGAGACCACGATGTCGGAGATCAAGAGCGCGCAAGGCGACATGATCCAGCGCCGCATCTGGAAAGAAGCGATCGGTGTGGTCGGCGCGATCCTTCCCTGGAACTTCCCGTTTGAGGTGGCGATCAACAAGCTCGCGCAGGCGCTCGCGACCGGTAACACGATCGTGATCAAGCCGGCACCTGACACACCGTGGAACGCCACGCTGCTCGGCCGTTTGATCAAAGAGAAGACCGACATCCCCAAGGGTGTAGTCAATATCGTGACGTCATCGGATCACTTGATCGGCGAGGATCTAACACTCTCGCCACTGGTAGATCTGATCTCGTTCACCGGCTCGACGGCGGTGGGCCAGCGGATTATGGAGAAGGGCGCAGCCACGCTTAAGCGCACCTTCCTGGAGCTCGGCGGCAAGTCGGCGAACATCATCCTCGACGACGCCAACTTGGACAGCGCGCTGTTCTCAGGGCTCGCGGTGTGCTTCCACGCGGGTCAAGGCTGCGGCATTCCAACGCGCATGCTCGTGCCGCGCGCCAAGTACAAAGAGATCACGGAGCGTTTGGTGGGCGTCATGAAGATGGCGCCGTACGGCGATCCGCAGCGGCCCGATGTGATGATGGGACCGCTGGTCTCTGGCAAACAGCGCGACCGCGTGCTCGGCTACATCGATAAGGGCCAGGCAGAAGGCGCGAAGCTCGTGCTCGGTGGTGGTAGGCCTGCTGGCTTCGCGAAGGGCTTCTACGTGGAGCCGACTCTGTTCATCGATGTCGACAACAACATGACCATCGCCCAAGAAGAGATCTTTGGCCCTGTGCTGGTCGTGATCCCGTACGAGGATGACAACGACGCTGTGCGCATCGCAAACGCCAGTCGTTACGGCCTTGTTGGCAGCGTGTTCTCGGGATCGAGCGAGCGTGCGCAGGCAGTCGCGCGGCGGATTCGTGCAGGCGTGCTGTCGATCAACGGCAGCCCCGCGCATGGCTCTGATATGCCCTTCGGTGGCTACAAATACAGCGGTATCGGTCGCCAGAACGGCGTCGCAGGCTTCGATCAATACCTTGAGACCAAAGCCGTAGCCTGGCCAACAGCGCTGCCGCGCTGAGCGGCGGCTGTCAGCTGCTCGTAAACAATGTCGCCTTGACCCGGGTGATCCCGGGTTGGGGCGAACTGCCTTTAACACTACTGCTCCCAATCTTTCGCGGCGCCTCGCTTGTTCCCGCTTTCCACAGCGCCCGTGTGCTCCTCGAAAGGGGAGTGGCCGTTCCTTCGTCGCCCACGGACCCTGTGAAAACCGGGCCCTGCGCGATCCACCACGAAAGATTGGGAGCAGTAGTGTTAAGCAGCTTCACTGCGTGGCTCGCGTTCGTTAACTGGTGGGCTTTTTTCCCTACGCACCGCCGCAGAACAGCAAGTTTGGTGGCCGCGTCGAGCCTGCCGCCATCAGCGGCAACGCGGTGGCCTGCAAGGGAATATGGTTGGCCTCGATCATCCATACTAGTCAAATGCCGCTGCCCGTAGTTTGCACTAACGGCGGTCGACGGGTGTTGTCCGTTGATAGGCGTAAAGGGAGCGTTCGACATGGCAAACCGTGTTCGCAGACGATTGATGTTCTTTGGATTCGTTCTCTGCGCCGTTGCGAGCTGCGGAAAAGTAGGGGTCGTCGAGGTGCAACCCGTGCCGAGCATGGGCTCTACGGCAGGCAGTCCTGCTACGGGCTCCGCCGCGGGGAGTCCGGCAATGGGCTCAATGACTGGCGGCGCACAGGGCCCCGGGACGGCCGGACCCTGCCCATCTGGTTACAATTGCATGGATTTGTCACAGCTCGGCAGTGCCATGGACGGCGCAGGAGCGCCTGTCAGCGCGAGCTGCAGCATGGGCGGGATCGTGCCCTGCAATGACGCCGATCCGATCTCCAGCTGTTCTGGGCTGACCAACCCCGTGTGCGTCCATTTGAACGTGGCCGGTATGGCGATCGTCAGCTGCGGCCAACGCTGTAGTCCGTAGTGGAACTTGCAGTGTCACTGAAGATGGTGAGTTGCCGAGGAGACTGTATGAGAGTTCGTTCGTTGTTAGTTGCGCTTACCCTTTCGCTTTCGTCGAGCACGGCGCTCGCGAACACGGACATCAACGGTCTATTTGACGCGCGCTCGACAGCCATGGGGTCAACCGGCGTCGCGTTCATCGATTCCGCAGGGGCCATACCCATTAACCCAGCGGCACTCGATCAGATCAATAAGTTAGCGCTGACGCTGGATGCCACAGTGATCATGTCGCAGCCGCAGAGAGTGTACGTGATCACTCATCCGACGGCAGGCGGCGGAACATCACAGAACTACGAGACGATACGGTTCGATAGGTCCACGGCAACCTTGCCATTCGTGGGTGGTGCCGTTCGCGTTCACGAGCGGGTGGTGGTCGGCGCTGGGTTCTACCCGCTGGTCGGCTCCGGCACGTTGAACAAGTATCTTCCAGCGCCTGAGCTGCGACCCGATCTTGTATTGACGAACCGGTCGAGCACCGGCTTGGTGGAAGTGGGCGTCCCGATCTCGGTGCGCATCTTAGACAATTTGTCGGTCGCTGCGATGTGGCGCGCGACCTATCTTACAACCTCGTCGAGCGCGCCGCTCACCTCCCCGTATATCTACATGCCAGGGGGACCGGATCCAAGCTATGCGACCACCGAAGCGAGTGGCTGGAACTTCGGGGGCTTCGAGCTCGGCGTGTTGTATAAGCCAGTGCCATCGCTGCGACTCGGGCTCACCTATCGCAGCAAGGTGGTCGTAAGCGGCAAAGGAAAGCTCGGCGCCGCGGGCATGGAATTCGACCTCACCGCACCCTTTGCCAACCCTCACGCCTTCCGTCTGGGCGCCGCGTTCACCACGTTGAAGGACCGGCTGCTGCTCGCCGCAGACGTTAAATATATTCTGTACGAAGACGCCTTTAAAACCATCGACGTCATCTTGGTGATGAATGGCATGGAGCGGACCCGATCGACGCAAACCAACTGGATGAACACGGTCTCCGTGCACTTGGGTGCGGAATATAGCGTGCTCCCGTCCTTGCGCTTGAGGGCTGGCTACGCAGGCGTGCAATCGGCGACGCCAAAAGATTTTGCGGACGCCCGCTTCGCACCTCCAGGCTTCTCGCATGCATTCGGGCTCGGATTCGGCGTCGCTGTCTTAGACAGTTTGAGCGTCGATCTTGCAGGTGTGTACATAGCGTATGAGACGCGTGTTGACACTAAGACACCTAACAACGCAGGACCGGGGTTGTACGGATCGAATGCAGCTCAAATTGCAGCGTCAGCGACATTCCGTTTGTGAGCTCCAGCCTGACTGCGTCACAAGCACGCTGCTGTGAGTAGCCAAGCGATGCAAGAATTCAGGCCTCTTGCAGCCAGCCGCCATTGGCGTCGGCGGGCGCCTGGTGTGTAAGGGATACTGTTGGCCTCGATCATCCATACTTGTGAGGTCGCGCTGCTCGTAGCGTGCCACTTCGCGCGTCCGGGTAGTCGGGGTGCGTGCGAGTTTTGAAGGAAAGCGGGTACTGCTAGTCATGCTGAAAACTAACTGTTTGGTTGGGGCTGGTTGCCTCATGGTTTTGGCCTTCGCGGGTTGTGCTTCTGAGCCTGGTATCGCGAACGCTGTGCCACCTGGGGCTGGTGGAGCCAACCCGCCTGCGACTGTGGCGACGATGACCAGTCCAGCCATGACGGCAGCGGTTGCCGGCGCAATGTCGACAGGCGCTGCGCCGGCACGTCCTGCTACCCCAGCCCCGACTACGACCCCGAGCACGACTGCCATGAGCGCAACCGGAAGCGCCGGCGCTGCAGCGATGGCACCATCTGCTGCAGGTGCTCAAGCCGCGCCGATGGCGGCGGCTGGCGCTGCGGCCACGCCGACCTCGGGGGCTGCTGGAGCAGGTACTGCGAGTGCCGGAGCGGCTGCCGCTGGCAGCGGCGCTAGCCAAGCAGCGGCGGTACCGCCGTGCCCAGCAAGCTGGACCTGCAAGGACCCCGCGGCAAGCATCAGGATGGCGACGATGCTCGATGGCCAGGTCAAGGACCCGGACGGCAACGTGATCAAGAACGCGTGCGCGAAAGATGGCATGGGCCAGATCCCATGCGAGCCAGCGATGAAAGGCTCCGACTGTCCGATGGAGCTGACCAGTCCGATCTGCTCGAGCATTGTTATCCCGGGTCTCACCGACAACATGCCGACATACAACTGTGCGCAGCTATGCAATCCGTGACGAACAACGAGAGCTGTTGGCAAGGCTGAGGGCTCGATGCTCTCGTCAACGCTATACAGGCTCGAATGTAAGGTCGAAGCTGAAGGTGGAGCCGCGTCCTGGTTCGCTGACTAGGTTGAGGTGGCCACCTTGCAGCTCCACTAGCTTGCGTGCAATCGCGAGGCCGAGCCCTGTGCCGCCGAAGCGGTGACCGATGGTGGCATCCGCTTGCTCGTATTCTTCGAAGATCTTGGTGTGGCGCGCAGGCGCGATGCCGATGCCGGTGTCCGCCACGCCGAAGCGCACGTGCACACAGTCGTCACGCAGCGCGATCGTGTCCGCGCCGACTGTGACCGAGCCGGCTTCGGTGAACTTGATCGCGTTGCCGACCAGGTTGGTCAGCGCTTGGTCGAGCTTGAACGGATCGCCGAGCACGCGCCGGTGCAGCTTGGAATCCACGCGCATCGTCAACGGCAGCTGGCGCGCCTGCGCGAGCGGATGCAGTGAATGCACGACCGCGCGCACCACGTCGCCGATCTCGAACTCGGTCTTTTGCAGTGACACCTTGCCAGCATCGAGCTTGCTGATGTCGAGCATGTTGTTGAGCAGCCGGAGCACACGATCGAGCGACTCGCGCAGCTGCCCCACTGAAGGGTCGCCGCGCGCATCAGCCTCGCGCTCCAAGAGCTCGGCCTCGAGCACGACCGCACAAAGCGGATTGCGGATCTCGTGTGCGAACATCGCGAGGAAGTCGGCTTTGGCTTTGACGGCCTGCTCGGAGTTGCGCCGCTCCAAGAGCAGCTCGCGCTCGTAGGCGCGGCGATCTTCAGCCGCGAGCACGACGTAGCGCAAGCCACCGATCGACCCGTCCTGTTGGCGCTTTCCGCAGGCGCTTACCAGCGCGGGCAACACGGAGCCGTTGGAGCGCCGCAGATCCAGCGCGACTTCGTGCACGAAACCCTGGATGTGCAGGAGCGGCCAGTAGTGCGTCTCGAAGTACATGCGCGAGGGCAAGGTCAAGAGCTCGTCGAAATGACGTGAGCCGATCAGCGCGTCCCGGTCGTATCCGGTCCAGGTCAGAAACGTATCGTTGACCGCGAGCACTGTGCCGTTGCTGGCTGCAGACAGAAGACCACACGGCGCAGCGTCGAAGAACGTCTGCAGTGGCTCTGCTCCGGTCCAGCTGGCTCGTTTATTCGCCATCGCGCCTTTCTTCGCGCTGATCGCGTGGGTTTTGGAGAAAAGACCGGATCACTGCGGTTGTCAGCTCGGGCGCGCTCAAGTGCGGGCAGTGGCCTCGCGTCTTCAGCACTGCGAGCTCACTGTTCGGCAGGTGCTCGTGGACGTATTGCCCAACTGACACGGGCGCTATCACGTCGTCGCTGACTTGGACCACGAGCGAGCGTGTCTGCACGTGCGGCAGATCTTTGCGATTGTCCGAAAGGAACGTGACCTTTGCGAACGCGCGCGCGATCTCTGGGTGCGCGCGACAGAAGCTGTTGCGCAGCTCCTCGACGAGCTCCGGTCGATCCGGGGTGCCCATGATGATCGGCGCCATGGTGCTCGCCCAACCCAGGTAGTTGCTATCCACGGCGTCGATCAGCCCATCGATGTCTGAGCGCGTGAAGCCGCCGATGTATTTCTCATCGTTGATGTAGCAAGGAGATGGTCCGATCATGACCAGCGAGTCGAAGCGATCCGGGCGCAGTGTGGTCGCGAGCGCGCCTATCATCGCGCTCACCGAGTGACCCACGAACACCACGTCCTCGAGCTCCAGCTCTGCGATGATCGCGAGCATGTCTTCGGCGTAGCCGAGCAGCGCTCCATGACGGTAGCGATCGTACGCGGCCGGATCGCTGCGGCCGGAGCCCGCGAGATCGAGCAAAATCACTCGATAGTTAGCCTCGAACGCTGGCGCGACTAGGCGCCACATAGATTGATCACAACCGTAGCCGTGGGCAAACATGATCGGTTGCTTGCCTCGGCCGCTCACACGAATGTGAAAACGCTGCTCGACGTTTACAGAGCTCACAGATCCCCCAATCCGCTGCAGAGTCTGTTGTGCCTCTGCGCGAGATAGTTTGCAATCACTCCTCAGCTGCAGGCGTGCGCCGAAGGACGCGAGCGCTCACGCAGAAGCCTCGTGCGAGGCGCATTGGCTGCGTGAATGTGGTTCAGGGAAGAGCGAGCCTGCTAACAGTGGAAGCGCAACGGCTGCGTTCCTGTCGGTGAAAGCCCGGCAGGCCCGTTCAGGCCGGTATTTGGCGCGCGAAAACTGCTCGATTCGACAGGGCAGGCGCGTCGGCCTAGGATCCATGGATGTGCATTATCTGTATTGATTTCAATCGTGGCGCGCTGCGGCCGTCGGAGGCGCGGCGCGCGCTCAGCGAAATGCGGGATTCGCTGCCGGCCGAGCACGTGCGCGAGCTCGAGCGAAAGCTGCGCGAGGCCGGCGAAGATCCGCTGCAGCCGCCAGCGGCAGGGCGCAAGCCTTGAGGCATGTGCGCCGCTGTCGGCTGCAGAGCTTTTAGCGTGCGCTAGCGTACGAGCGCGGAGTGCAAGCGGACGTAACCGCTGGGGTAAACCTTGCGTTCGATCAGACGCAACTCCGTCGGGGGCACTTTGCCCGCAAACAGCGGGATGCCTGCGCCGAGCAAGAGCGGGTTGATCTTGACGATCACCTCGTCGATTTCTTCGTACAGCGCGCTCGCGAGCTTGCTGCCGCCGCACAACCAGATCGCGCGTCCTTCGCGGGCCTTGAGCTGGCGCACGGCCGCGACCGGATTCTCGCGGATCAAAGTGACTGCAGGGTCGAGGGACTTCTGGAGGCTGGTCGAGACCACATACTGATCGAGCTGCGGATAAGGGCTGGTTAGCCCGACCGACGCTCCCATGTCGTAGGTGGCTTTGCCCATCACCACCGCATCAAAGACCTTGTTTGGTCCGGTGAGGCCGAGCGCAGCTCTGGCCGGCGCCGGGAACGTCTCCGGGAAGTCGGCGAACAAATCCGCCATGTGCTCGCCCTGCATCGGGAATGATCCGAACGTGCCGTCGCTTTCAGCGATGAAGCCGTCGGTCGAAATGGCGATGTAATAGATCAGTTTACGCATGCGCGGCAGGGTAGCACCGGTTCGACCGGTGCTCGTGCCCGCTGTGCGCACTGCACAAATGTAAAGCGAAGCGACTACGTACGGCTTACGTGACCCGGCTGAAAGAGCTCGCGTACCGCGGAGTAGTCGACTTTCATCGAGGCTGTGCGGGGTAGTTGCTCCACAAACTGCCAGGCCGCGGGGATGTGGGTCGCAAAGGTGTGGGCGCGCAGGTGTTGCTCCAGATCGCTCGCGCTGGGGCGGGGAACATCGACCTTGGTCTGGATCGCGACGGCTGGCACTTGGCCGAGCCTCGGGTCAGCCATGCCTACGACAGCTGCTGCGGCGACTGCCGGGTGCAGGAGTAGCGCGCGCTCGACCGTATCGGGAAGTACTTTGAAGCCTCCGCGCATGATCGCGCCATCTGCGCGGCCGCGGTGAAACAAGAAGCCGTCCGCGTCGATCACGGCTAAATCAGATGTGCGGAGCCAATGCTCGCCGATGCGCGGTGTCATGACCTCGAGCAAGCCTTCCTGGCCGGCGGCAAGCGGCACACCCGTTTCTGGATCGACAACGCGCAGCTGCGAGCCTGCGATCGGCCGCCCTGCGCTGCCGAGCTTTTGCTGGCCCCACTGCGCGTGCAGCTCGAGCGTCATGCTCGTGACTGGGCCTCCGAACTCGGTCGCGCCGTAGGACATGAGGATCGGAACGTTGTACTTGGCTTCGAACGCGCGGTGCACGTCGAGCGCGAGTGGCGCTGCTCCGCTCGCGATGCAGCCTAAACACGCGAGCTCTTCTGCTGGCACGTCCGCGTCGAGCACCATCTGAAAGCCGGCGGGCGGCAAGCTGCCGCGCTCAGGCTTGTGCTTCTTCAAGTATTCGCGCCAAGCGGCCACGCTGAAGCGCTCGACCCACGCGACGCGATGCCCGCGCAAGAGCGGAGGGATGAGCCCGTAGATGCCGGAGATGTTGCCGAGCGGGTAATACGAGAACATCGGCGCGGCGCGGGACAGATCTTCCGCTGCTTGATAGTTCTTGTTCGCTCCGACGAAGTGGCGAGCGATCATCTCGTGGCTGATGCCGATACGCTTGGGCGCCCCGGTTGTGCCACTGGTAAGAATCTGGATCTCCGGCACACCGTTCGAGCCCGAGCCCGAGCCCGGCTTGCAGCGCTCGAGCCCAACAACGCTGTTTGCAGCGCTGTCACCGAGCGCTACGGCAGCAGAACCCTGCGCCTGCAGCGTTTCCGTCACCACATCGCTAAACACATCCGCCGCAGCGATCACAAGCGCAGGCTCCAGCGCCGCAAGCTCCCGCGAGATCGCCGCCGCGGACTGAAACCCGTACACCATCCGCACGCTGCGCCCTTGCGCGAGCACCGCCAACAGCGCTGCAGCTGCTGGCGGCCGATTGAACGATACCAAGACAACCGGCGCGCTGTCCGCGATGCCGCTGCTCGCGATCAGCGCGTAGAGCTGATCCGCGAGCGCCTTGAGCTGACCCCAGCTGACCCACGCGCCAGCGAACTCGATTGCAGGCTGCGCCGGATCCCGGCGCAGTGCCTCGGCACACATTTGCGCGAGGGTCATCATAGTGGACTAGCGGGTTGTGCGGCTGGGCAGCACCACTGTGGCCGTACCTGTCGCGGACAACTCGCCGCGATGTGTGATGGCCTTTTGCGTGATCTCGACAATGTGCTCACCCTGCTCGACGCGCTTGCCTGTGACACTGCCATCGATGAATAACACATCGCCGTCGGGGTTGTGTCGACGAATCTGACACTTGCTCGTGCGCAAGAAGCCGTCGTCACCCATCCAGTTCGTGATGTGATGTGTCAGCCAAGAGCAGCGCTCAGGGCCGTAGTCATACGCGCCAGGCGCGCCGACCTCGAGTGCAAAGTCTTGGTCCCAGTGCACACGCTCCGGACAGTCAGGCACGTTGAAGCGATTGCGAATGCCCAGTCCTGCATGCTTGGCGTGCTGCTGGTAAGCGAGCTTATTCGCGCGAATGTACAGGCCGCCCCAGCCCTGCGCGTAGCAGATGAACCCGGTGACGGTCATCGGCCCCTTCAGCATACGCGGCAGTGCTTCGCCCTCTTTGACGTCTTCCCAGTAGCGCGGAGCTGCGCCGCGGATCTGCTCGTTATCGTAGAGACGATAGATCTCTGCCAGCTGGTCAGTGTCGAATGGCTCTACGCGACCACGTGCGTCCGTGTACTTGGTGCCGCGCTCGCGCGCTTCGTCGCGGTCCGTGCGGAACACCCAAGAGTCACACTCGGCGACCTTCTCTTGCTGCTGATTGAAGAAGTCGACGTGGTAGATCTGTTGGAACGAGCGCCCGGCAAAACGTGTCTGATGTTCGATCAGATCTTTCAGGTAGGCCTGCGTGGTGATGACGTCGTTACGCTGCACATGCTTATACCAAGTCCAATCCGCACCCGCCCACATCGCGTGGATTCCGGACAGGCCGCCGCAATAGCCAGAGACGATGCGGCTGGTCGAAAACAGGAAGCTGGGCAGAGCGACGATCCCGCCGAAGCGCGTGCGCGCGGCGTACGCCGGATCGCTCCAAAGCGGATTGTCGTCGCCGATGCCGTGTGCGTAGTGGCGAATGTTGTCGCGTGTCGCTTCGTAGTTCCAGGGCTCGACCGTGTCCGTGATGCGCACGCCAACGCGCTTCTTCAGGTCTTCGATGCCCTGCTCGGTGATCTTGGGAAAGCGATCGGTTGTGGTCTTCTCAGGCGTCGCCATGCTTGTGCTCCTTACAGGTTTGCGGTGCGCAGCTCGCGGCGGCAGCCTCGCGCTCGCGCAGGACTTTGCGGTTGATCTTTCCTGCCGGGGTCTTCGGTAACTCCGAGACGAACGCGATGTGTCTCGGGTATTCGTGTTGACTCAGACGTGTGCGGGTGAACGTCTTGAGCTCATCGATGTAGGCGTCGTCGTGCGCGCGCTCGCTGACGACGAACGCTTTGGCGACTTGGCCGCGCACCGCGTCAGGCACAGCGATCACACCGACCTCGCGCACATCCGGGTGCTTGAGCAGCGTGTTTTCGATCTCCACCGCGCTCATGGTCCAGCCCGCGGAGATGATCACGTCGTCGGCGCGACCGGCGTGGTAAAAGTAGCCGTCGTCATCGACTTTGGCGAGGTCTTTGGTGGACTCCCAGTTGCCGCGCCGGCGCAGCATGAGCTCGCCGACGACACCTGGCTGAGCCACAGTTCCGTCAGGCTGTTGCACACGTAGCTGCAGTCCGGGGACAGGTTTGCCTAGCGACCCAGGCTTGACAGTAAAGTCGTTCGCGCCTGGATAGTTGACTAACACTACACCGATTTCGGTCGTGCCGTACATGCTGCACGCCGGAACGTGAAAGGTGTGATCGATGAAGTCTAAGGTCGCAGGGTCGATCGGCTCGCCGGTGTAAGACAGCTTCTTGATGGCGAATCTATAGTCGCTCGCCTTGCCCGAGTTCTTGAGCATGCGGTAGTGCGTGCTCGCCGCTGACATATTGGTGATGCGATGATCTTGCAGCGCACGCATCAGCCGCTCGGGCACAAAGCGACCTGCGAACGTGCCCGTCGTGACGCCGAGCGCGAGTGGCGCGAGCGTGCCGTGCCACAAGCCGTGGCCCCACGCAGGCGATGATGGACAGAAGAACTCGTCACCCGGTCTGATGCCGGTGCCGTAGAGTGCTGCGAACATCAGCGTGACGAGCGCGCGATGCGTGTGCCTGACCGCTGCGGGCAGCTCGCGCGTGGTGCCCGATGTGTATTGGAACACCGCCAGGTCATTCGCGCGCGTGCGTGGATTGTAGCTCGCTGGAAAGCGCTCGAGCTCTGCGAGTAGGTCGTCGCCCGCGATGATCACACGCACGCCGGGGAGCTCGCGCGCGATCTCGGCTTTGTCCGGCTGGGTGATGAGTAGCTTGGGCTGACAGTCGTCGACGCGCAGGCGTAGACCATCACGCCCGAACAATGTGAACAGCGGGACGCTGACTGCGCCCATCAACATCGCGCCAAACAGACTTATATAGAAGGTCACTGATGGCTCGAGCATGAAAGCGATGCGGTCGCCTGGCTCGATGCCTTGTGCCTCCAACCAATGCGCGAGTCGCGCGGAACCTTGGGCGAGGTGGTCAAACGTCAGAATTTCATCGGCGCCTTCCGAATGCGCGATGCGCAACGCGGGCCGGTTTGTCCCATCTGCGTGACGGACGATGCATTCATGCGCGATGTTGAGATGCTGACGGTCGCCATCGAACAGGTTCCAAAGCGCCGAGGCGTTGGCGTGCTGCTGTGCGTCCGCATAGCGCGTGTACTGCGTGAGCTTGTCCATCCGACTCACTGTCTCGCTGCGGCCAACGACTGGCCGGCTTGTCAATGGACACGTCATGCCAGATCGAACATGTTATTGTAAATGTCGAAGGCCGTTCTTTATACCGAAGAGGGCCAATCGGGAGTGCCGCGTCATGACAGAACAAGTGCATGTGTCACGTCCGGACCGTGAGCTTGCGAGACAGGTGGAGACCAGCAAGGCTCCGGCTATCTCGCGTGCGGCTGCGGTCCTACGTTTGCTGGGGAAAACTGAACAGCCGCTCGGCGTTCAAGCGATTGCACGCAGGCTAGGCCTCGTGCCGAGCACGTGTCTGTATGTGCTGCGCGCGTTGGTCGCAGAGGAGCTGGTCTCGTTCGACCCGGTGACCAAACGCTACGCGCTCGAAGCCGGCGTTCTGACACTTGCGCGGCATTGGATTAGACGCAATCGTTTCAATGACCTGGCTGAGCCGGTGTTAGAGCGCTTGAGTCAGACGTTTGGCGTGATGACCATGGGTGTTCATATTGTTGGACTGGAGCACATCGTGGTCGTGGCGGTCTCACAGTCCGGCCCGAGCATTCAGCTCAGCACGCAGATCGGCAATCGCTTCCCGGCACTGATCAGCGCGACCGGTCGCTGCATCGCGGCATTTGGCGGGCATACGGAGGAGGAGCTGCGCGCACGCTGGGGTGGGCTGCGTTGGGATGATCCTCCGACTTATGAGGTCTGGCGCGCGCAGGTGCAGGAGACGTTCGAGCGGGGATTTGCGGTAGATGAGGGGAACTATATCTCTGGCGTGACTGTGGTCGCGGCTCCGGTGTGGAAGTCACGTTCGAAGCTGAGTCATGCCATCGCGGCGATCGGGGTTGGCAACGGGTTGAAGCTGGAGTTGCCTGCTGTGCAGACTGCCTTGCTCTCGACTGCTCGCACGCTGTCTAGTCAGCTTTGTGGTGAGCTGTAAAGTCGGGCTTGTTGCGCGTGTCCACGGGGTGTGGACACGCGCGGGGAGAGGGGTGAGTCGTGTACGGGTACGGGCACGCGTACGGTTTGAGAGTGTGACTGTTAGGTTGGCCTAACTGGTTATGACGGGAGGACTTCCGGGTGTAAGGGAGCTTCCATCTTTTGGATGATGGGTAGGACCTCTTTGGCGAATAGGCGGGTGCTCGTCTCGGCTTCTTCGTAGGGCATGTCGCCAAATTGCGGGACGATCGTGATCTCGCTGAACGAGCAGGCGCGTTGTGCAGCCTTGATGCGCTTGATCACTTCGTCCGGTGTGCCGATCATCAAGTTCGATGGGTGGTAACCCGGAGTCTTCGGTTTCGCGTCTTTGGGTGTGTTCTTGCCGGTGACGGCGGCAGCCAGGAGCGAGGTCGCGGTGGCTTCTCGAGCCGCATAAGCCTCGTAGCCTTTGACGCCCTTGAAGTTCGAGGCGTCCGCGAAGCCGTAGTGCAAGTTGACATCAACGTTGGCCTGGACGATCCAGGGATCGGCCCGCGCAGCGTCGCTCGCTGTCGGCGCGCAGTACATGAACAGCACGTTCTTCGGCTGACACGGCGCCAAGCCCGCTTCTTTGCGGAACGTGTTCACAAGCTGGACTTCTTTGCCGGCATCTTCGATCGGCTTGTTGCCGACGAACAAAGGCACCATGCCGCGACGGGACAAAAGCTCCAACGACTCGCGCGTCGACGACGACCCGTAGATGCGCGTATGCAAATCCTTGCTGAACGGCGCGGGGCGCAGCGACATTTCGGGGATCTTGAAGATCTTCCCGTCGTAGGAGAAGCGCTCTTGGCTGAACGCCAGCTTGAGAATGTCGAGCGTCTCGTCGAAACGCTGCCGGCTCTCTTCGCGCGGCACGCCCACGGCGTCGAACTCCGACTTCGCGACACCACGGCCCAAGCCGATCGTGGTGTAGCGACCTTTCGATACGATATCGAGATAAGCGATCTGATGCGCGAGCCGGATCGGATGCCACCACGGTGCAACTGCCACCATCGTCCCAAACGTCAAGCGCTCGAAGCGCCCCGCAAAATACGTGAGCGTTTGAATCGGGTTGGGCGTCATCCCGTACGGTGTGCCTTGATGCTCGGGCGCCCAAATGCCATCGAAGCCGAGTGGCTCTGCGAGATCTGCCAATGCGAACGCAGCCTGTACGAACTTCCAGTCCGGTGTTTCCGCCGGGTGCGAGTAGTCTCCGCTCTGGACGCGTTCCCAGTCCTTCGCGTTGTGTGCAAACACCCCGATGTTGACCTTCATGATCCTTGTCTTCCTGCAGTAGCAATCAGATACGACGCGGCGCTCCGGTGCCCATGTAGCGCGCCAGATTGCGGTGAAAATTGGTGACTTTGCGTTCCTGGTTGGGATTCGGCAGCGGACCGCGGAAGCCGCGCGACTTCATGCCCTTCTGCACGCCGCGCATGTTCGAGAAGTCCTGGCTCAAGACCTTGCGCCACTCTTGCTCGTCCTCGGGGCTCGCGTGCACCCACTCAGTCTTCGGCTCCTGACCTTCCGGAAAGCGCTCGAGCGCGAACGCTTCGTAGATGCACTTGTTCGGATCGGAGCCGTACGGGCGCGTGCGATAACACAGCGCGAACACGTTGCCTTGTAAGATGGTCATGTTGGGGAACATGTGCCAAGCGAGCCCGGCGTCTGCGACCTTCGCGCGATCGAGCGTGGGCCACGTGAGACCACGCGCAGCGTCGTCACGTCGCGCCGATTCCATCCAATGGCGATGCACCTCTTCGGCTGGCGTGCCTTCAGGGAGCTCTTCGACCAGCCGCTTGGCCGCGGCGACCATGGTGGGCGTCGTGCTCGCTTGCATGGTGTCCCAGAACTCGCTCTGCATCGTCGCGATCATCTTGCGCGGATCATCGCCTTTGGCGACTCGGCTCACGGTCGCGGTGGCCGTGTTGTTTTCCTCGGCTTTTCGCGAGTGAAACTTGTTGTTGCCGTGCAACCCCTGCGCGACGCTGACGGTGTAGAAATCGCCGTATTTGTTGAGCTGCGGGTGGGTCGACTTGACGTGGTACGACTCAGCAAATGCCTCGATCGCGACCTTCCAGTTGCACTCGAACATGACCCACTTGCGCCAGCGATAGCGCATATGGTCGAGCTCGAACTGATCGAGATGTCCTGCGGCAGGCTCGAGGTAGTCGCGCAACGATCCGGCGTCGGGATCCATATTGATCCAGATCCAGCCGCCCCAGGTGTCGACCTTCACTTCACCGAGGCGCGTGCGCTGCTCGGTAAGCGCGCACTTCCAATCGTCAGGGTCGAGCAGGTGAACGCACTTGCCCTGCAGGTCGTACTGCCAGCCGTGATAGTTGCACACGAAGAGCTTGCGCTTGCCTTGTGAGCTGTGCGCGCCGTTCGGCGTTTCCACGAGCTGCCGGCCGCGATGTGAGCACACGTTGTAGAATGCTTTGATCGTGTCGGCGGTGGCGCGCACGATCAAGATCGACTCGTCACCGATGTCGTAGGTTAGATAGTCGCCGACGTTTGGGATCTCTTCGACGCGCCCGGCGTGCTGCCAGACCTTGGCCCAGAGCTTGTCCGCCTCGGCGCGCGCGTACTCAGGAGACAGGTAGACCTCGGTCGCGAGCTTGAGCGGCTCTTCCAGATCCTCGACGGCAATGTTGTCAGTCGCGTGCGTCATGGTCCCATCCTCGTGCACGGCGATTCGGATGATAATCAACACTGTTGTTGACTATGGTATGGCTGTCAAGCCGTGCTACATGGCGCGCGGCGGCCAGACGTTTGCCTCGTGACGGCACGTGCCGTGGTTGGTGACGAGGCACGCCCTTCAGGCTACGTTTACGTCCGTTGATGAGGTCAGCTGCCAATCGTACAATCATGATTGGCCTAGCGAACGGCACACATCCCGCATGATTCGACTCGATTCGAACTTCGATCCCAGCTCGCCCGCATCGCAAAAGAACCAACAGGTCAACCGCGAGCTCGCTCAAAAGCTGCGTGAAACGGTCGCGCAGACGGCGCTCGGTGGCCCTGAGCGCATGCGCGAGCGACACATCGCGCGTGGCAAGCTCCTGCCGCGCCAGCGCGTCGAGCGTTTGCTCGATCCTGGCTCCCCGCTCTTGGAGCTCGGCCAGCTCACCGCACACAGCATGTACGACGCCGAGGCGCCTGCGGGCGGGATCATCACCGGCATCGGCCGGGTCGCCGGTCGCGAGGTGATGATCGTCGCGAACGACTCGACGGTGAAGGGCGGCGTGTACTTCCCGCTGACGGTGAAGAAGCACCTGCGCGCGCAGCAGGTCGCGCTGGAGAACCGCTTGCCGTGCGTGTACCTCGTGGACAGCGGCGGCGCGAACTTGCCTTACCAGGCCGAGGTGTTCCCGGACGAGCAGCACTTCGGCCGCATCTTCTTCAACCAGGCGCGCATGAGTGGGCTCGACATCCCGCAGATCGCGTGTGTCATGGGCAGCTGCACGGCGGGTGGCGCCTATGTGCCGGCGATGTGCGATGAAACGGTGATCGTGCGCAACCAGGGCACGATCTTTCTGGCTGGTCCGCCTTTGGTCAAAGCCGCGACCGGTGAGGTGATCTCAGCCGAAGAGCTGGGTGGGGCAGATACGCATGGTCGTCGCTCGGGCGTGGTGGATCACGTGGCTGACAACGACACGCATGCGCTCGAGATCGTGCGTTCGATCGTGGGGCGCTTGAACAGGCCGAAGGAAACGAGCTTGGAGCTGATCGGGCCCGAGCTGCCAGCCTACGATCCGAGCGAGCTGTACGCCATCGTTCCGCAAGATGTCCGTGAGCCGTACGACGTGCGCGAGGTGATCGCGCGCATCGTGGATGGCTCGCGCTTCGCGGAGTTCAAGCCGCTCTACGGCACGACCTTGGTGTGCGGCGACGCGTACGTCTGGGGGCAGCCAGTGTCGATCCTCGCGAACAACGGCGTGCTCTTCTCAGAGAGCGCGCTCAAAGGCGCGCACTTCATCGAGCTCGCGTGCAAGCGCAAGCGGCCGCTGCTCTTCTTGCAGAACATCTCCGGCTTCATGGTCGGCGGTAAGTATGAAGCGGGCGGCATCGCGAAGGACGGCGCGAAGCTGGTCACCGCGGTGGCTTGTGCGGAGGTGCCCAAGATTACGGTGATCATCGGCGGCAGCTTCGGCGCGGGCAACTACGGCATGTGTGGGCGCGCGTACGGCCCGCGCTTCTTGTTTACGTGGCCGAACAGCCGCATCTCGGTCATGGGCGGTGAGCAGGCTGCAGCGGTGCTCGCCACGATCCGCCGCGATGGCATGGAGCAGCGTGGTGAAGCTTGGTCCGCCGAAGACGAAGCTGCGTTTCGTGCGCCGGTGCGCGAGCGCTACGAGCTCGAGGGCAATCCGTATTACGCGACCGCGCGCTTGTGGGACGATGGCATCATCGACCCTGCGCAGACACGCGATGTGGTCGGGCTCGCGATCTCGGCGACCTTGAACGCGCCTATTCCTCCCACGCGCTTCGGCGTGTTCAGGATGTGATCATGATAGAGAGCCTATTGATCGCCAATCGCGGCGAGATCGCGTGCCGCATCATCCGAACTGCGCGTGCGCTCGGTGTTCGCACAGTGGCCGTGTACTCCGAAGCCGATCGCGGCGCGCTGCACGTGCGCCTGGCGGACCAAGCTTTGGCGATCGGGCCCGCGGCCGCGGCGCAGAGCTATCTGCGGCCCGAGAAGCTGTTGGCTGCAGCCGCCGAGAGCGGCGCACGCGCGATCCATCCGGGTTATGGCTTTCTGTCCGAGAACCCCTCGTTTGCAGATGCGGTAAAGGCGGCCGGGCTGATCTGGGTCGGGCCGCCGTCGGCTGCGATTCGTGCGATGGGTCTGAAAGACGCAGCGAAGAAGCTGATGGCCCAGGCCGGCGTGCCGGTTACGCCAGGTTATCTGGGTGAGGACCAAGATCCCGGGCGGCTGGAACGCGAAGCGACGAGTGTCGGTTACCCCGTGCTGATCAAGGCTGTCGCTGGTGGCGGCGGCAAGGGCATGCGTAAGGTGGACCGCGCGTCGGACTTTGCTGCGGCGCTGGCTTCGTGCAAGCGCGAGGCCGCTGCCAGCTTCGGCGACGACCGTGTGTTGATCGAGAAGTACATCACGCGTCCGCGGCACATCGAAGTGCAGGTGTTTGCGGACAGCCATGGGCAAGCGGTGCATCTGTTCGAGCGCGATTGTTCGCTCCAGCGCCGGCATCAAAAGGTGATCGAAGAAGCGCCGGCGCCGGGCATGGATGCGGCGACGCGTGACGCTGTGTGCGGCGCGGCTGTGAAAGCCGCGCGCGCGGTAGGCTATGAGGGCGCTGGCACGATCGAATTCATCGCGGACGGCTCGGAAGGTCTGCGCGCGGATCGCATCTGGTTCATGGAGATGAACACGCGCTTGCAGGTCGAGCATCCGGTGACGGAATCGATCACCGGGGTGGATCTGGTCGAGTGGCAGCTGCGCGTCGCGAGTGGGGAGCGGCTGCCGAAGACGCAGGACGAGCTGTCGATCCGCGGGCATGCGATGGAAGCGCGGCTTTACGCTGAGAATCCGGACACGGGCTTTTTGCCGTCGATCGGGCCGCTCACGCACATGCGGTTGCCTGAAGGCATCCGCGTGGACACAGGTGTGGAGCAAGGTGACTCGGTCACGCCGTTTTACGATCCGATGATCGCGAAGCTGATCGTGCATGCGGGCGACCGGCGTGCGGCGGCGGCCAAGCTGGCTGCCGCTTGCAGCGGCGTGGAGATCTGGCCGGTCAAGACCAATGCTGCGTTTCTGGCGCGCGCGGCGGCGCATCGTGAGTTCGTCGCGGGTCACGTCGACACCGGGTTCATCGAGCGGCATCAGGCGGAGCTCATCCCCGCGCATGCGTTGTCCGCTGCGGTGCTGGAGAGCGCGGCGCACGCGCGCCGCGCGGGTTTTCGCGACGAGAGCGTGTGGGGTGCAGCCGTTGGCTTCCGCGTGAACGCCTCGGCAGCGTCGGAGGTCGAGGTTCAGTCTGGCAACGAGCGTAAGCGCGTTGCGCTGAGCACGGTTCGGGCCGGCTTACGCTTCGCGCAGCACGGTGCCGACACGCTGGTCTTCGAACGCGGCCAGGCTTACGTGTTCAACGAGCCGCAGTCGTTGGCTGCAGGCGCGGGCAGCGCAGCTGACGGCGCCATCCGCGCGCCCATGCCCGGCAAGATCATCGCGCTCCAAGTCAAAGCAGGCGCAACCGTCGTGAAAGGCCAACCGCTCATCACGGTCGAAGCCATGAAGATGGAGCACACCCTCACAGCCCCGTTCGAAGGCACAGTCGGCGACATCACGTACGCAGTGGGCCAACAAGTCAGCGAAGGCAGCGCGCTCCTCCACATCACGCGCAAGGAACCCGCGTAGCACCCTCGCTTGCTGAGCGAAAATGGCCGTGCTTGTGCCGGCGATCGACGGGCTAATCGCCGCGACGACGATCGTGCACTATCTCGTTGGTCACCCGCGACGTAAAGATGCGGCGCGCAACGGGGTGCAGCAGGTTTCGAAGAAGCGTTCGCGACTCTGGGAGGAACAGCGACTTTTTGGTGGGCGGATGCAGAACTTCCGACTGTGTGCACTTCGTCCGGGCCCAGTTACAAGTAGGCCCTGTGTGGGACGAAATCAGTACGCGGCGGTGAAGGCTGCGCGCGCGGTGGGTTACGACGGTGCTGTCAGGATCGACGTCATAGCGGACGGCTCGGAAGGTCTGCGCGCGGATCGCATCTGGTTATGGGGATGAACACGCGCTTGCAGGTCGAGCATCCGGTGATGGAATCGCCAGTGTCGGGATGCTGCGCTCCTGCCCGCGAAGCTGAACGTTTCGCCGCCCTTAGCGGCAGCCGCGCGCTGGGCAGCGGCTCTCTGTCTACATAGGTTGACAACTCAGACGAGCGCGGGGCATAAATCGTTGCTCGCGCATGCCTCCATCACCGAGCTCCGCTGCGTTGTGGTTGCTCGTGCCGTGGCTACTCGTTTCGCAGATCGGGCGTGCAGGAGCTGCCGAGCCGATCATGCCCGGCTTGAATTGGGTGCGGCTCGCCGACGCTGACAGCTGCCCGACTGCGGCGCAGATCGGCGCCAGTGTCGAAGCGCGTTTGGGACGTGAGTTGTTCGTAGTTGCGCGCGAAGCCCAGCTGTTTTTGGACGGCTACGTCGCGCGCAGTGTGGCGGGCTTCGAAGTGACCCTCGAGGTGAGCGAGCTCGCTGGCCGGGTGCTCGGTCGGCGCGTCCTGCAGTTCGAAGGTGATGACTGCAGCGCGATCGAGCCAGCCGTGGCGCTGGTCATCGCAGTGACGCTCAATCCCGACTCAGCCCTCCCCAGCGGCGGGATTCCGCTCGAGCACGGCACCGCCGAGCGCCTGGACGCGCTCTTTGCGGGCGAGTCGATCGACCCGGATCCCGCGAGCTTGCCCGCACCCAACGCCGGTACTGCCAACGCACGAACGTCGAACGAGACGCCGCTTCCCGCAGCTGATAGCGGCGATCTTGGGCCGCGCACCCGTTACGAGCCTGTGCTGGTGGAGCTTGCCGCTGCGGGCGGCGCTGGCCTGGGTCAACTGCCGGGCGTGGCCCTGACTGGCTCGGCATACGCAGCGCTCCGCTTCCCACGCGGGCCTCGGATCGAGCTCGGGATCTCGTACCTGCCTGCCCGAACCGCGCGACCCGAGCGCGGCGCTGGCGAAGCGAGCTTCGCGCTGCTGTTGGGGTCGCTGGCTGTATGCCCGCTGCGACTTCAGGTCTGGTCGACGCCCGAGCTGTGCTTCGGGGCTGAGCTCGGCAGCTTGAGCAGTCATGCCCGCGACTTCGCGTTCGCAAATCAGAGCGCCCATGATTGGGTGGTCAATCTGCGTGCTTCAGGGGGTTGGGACGTCGTGCTCGCTGCGCCGTTGTTCATGCGTGTGGCGGTGCTGTTGTCGGTGCCGTTGCTCCAGCGCAACTACACCTTTCGCGGACCGGACAATGCCCCGGTCTCCCTGTTTCGCATGCCGCAGGCGGCAGCGCGTGCTGAGCTAGGGCTTGGAATCGCTTTTTAGTGGTCGTAGCAAGACAATCCACCTCGGCTCGAACGACTCATGACGGTCAGGTGCCATCCCAACCACCCATCAGCGTGCTGGAATCGTACGAAGCGCCGTCGCAGGCCCAGCCAGCCGCGCCAGCTTTCGCGGAAGTGTTCGAGGCTTACGCGCCGTACGTTCTGAAGCTGCTCAGGCGCATGGGCGTACACGAGCGCGACCTCGACGACGTCGGGCAGGAGGTCTTTCTGACCGTGCATCGGAAGTTGCCTGAATTCGAGGGCCGCTCCTCGCTCAGGACCTGGGTGTCGGGCATCTGCCTACGCAAAGCACTCGACTACCGTAGGAATACTGCGCGCAGACAGCAGCGCCTTGGAGGCGAGCTGGCAGCGGAGCCAGCATGCCCGCAGGACGAAGTACCCGACGCCGAGGCCAGTTGTGCACAGCGCGAGCAGGTGGTGTTGCTCGAGCGTGCGCTCGACCAGCTCTCAGCTGAGCAGCGCGCCGTCTTCGTGCTGTATGAGATCGAAGAGCTGCCGATGCGTGAAGTCGCCGAGACGCTCGGCTGCCCGCGCTTCACTGCCTACACCCGTCTCCACGCAGCACGACGCCAAGTACGCGCGCACTTCGAACGCGCGCGAGCACAGGAGCGTGGGCCATGCACCTGAACGAGCCGAAACGCCTGACCGACTCTACCAGCGGCGAGCCAGATGGGCTCGCCGACGCGATCCGCTCGGCTCGCGCTGAACGCGTGAGCGATCGAGCCATCGCGCGATTCAGCGAACGGATGGAGCGCGCGCTCGGAGGTGTTGTGATTCAAGCGCAGCTTTCAGCGTCTGCCACAAGCGGCGCCTTGCAGCCATCAGCGTCAGGTTCCGTCCGCGCTGCGCTCACGCGTCTGGGTTTAGCCGGAGCAGCGCTGGCACTAGGGTATAGCCTCCTCGCAGTCCCAAGCGTTGAGCCACTAGAGGTGCCACCGAAGCGTGTGGATGACAGGGCGCCCATGCAAGCACCGATCGACTGGCAGCTGTCACCGCTGGCCAATCCAGACCGCTCGAGCGACGTGCAGACTCCACTCGCGCCGTGTTCTGAGCTCCTGCCTGGGACGCCGCTGCCAGCTTCAGCCTGCGCGCCGCCCTCGGCTGCACCAAGCGTAGCTGGACGCCCGCGCGCTGCACGCGCACCGGTGCGCGCCGCTGTGGCGAAAGCTAGCTCACCCGAAGCCGAGCTCAGATTGCTGCAGCAAGCGCAAGCGGCGTTGCGCGACGACCCCGCGCTCACACTGAAGCGCACCGACGAGCATCTTCGGGTGTATCCGAGCGGCGTGTTCAGCGAGGAGCGCGAAATGATAGCGATCGAAGCGCTGCAGAAGCTCAAACACAGAGCTGCAGCCTGGCAGCGCGCGCGCAGCTTCGTGGAACGTTTTCCGCTTTCCCCGCACGCGCGCCGGGTGCGCGCGCTGCTGGATGCGAGTATTGCGCCGGTCCCGTGAAACGAGTGGCAACAATCGCCGCCCTTGGCGACGACTCATAGGGGATCTCACAACGCCACGGAGGAATCATGCACGGCAAAGTTAACCTCGTACTCGGCCTATGCCTCGGACTTGTCAGCGGTTGCGAAGCGCTGCGCGAGCTCGGCAGTCAATGCATCGATGGCAAGTGTGAGAGCGGAGGCGTCGAAAACTCCCCCACCGACTGTTTGGTCAGTGTGATGAAGCGGCGGCTGGTCGATGAATTAGCGAGTGGCGCGAGCTGCACGGAGCCAGCCTTGGTGCGCGACGATCAAGGGCTGGTGGCGTGCGAGATCATCTGGGCCGCGGACGAGCCAAACGCCGTGCCCGCTACGCTCCAGCGTTGCAGCGGCCCATTGTCGGCGCTCGATCTCACGGACGAGAACTCGCCCCGCTGCCGGGTCAAGCAAATACCAGCGCCAGAAGCAGGCGCTGAGCCAGTCGGCGCCGGCTTCTACTACAGCGAGCAACTCGGCGAAGCCGATGCGCCCTGCCGCCGTGGCTTCCGCTACACGCCCGGCCTGACATTGCCCGAAGGTGCGCACGCGCAGCTGGTGTGCTCGGTCGCGCTGCGGCGCTCCGACGACGGCAACGTCGAGAGCGTAGCCCCGAGCACTTGTTTCGCCTCGGGCCAGGCGCTCGCCGCGAGCGACGCGTTAGGCGCGACTTGCGAGCCCTCGCCGATGCCGAGCGGCGGCTTCGACGAGTCACAAGCCTATCTGGATACCGCCGCCGACGGCTGCGGAGGCAGCCCGTGCCTCGTCTACCATTTGGCGGGCGATCCCTCACCTGAGTGCAGCGAAGCCGAGTCCGGCGCGAGCGCGTGCGCCTCGCGAGAGTCGGTGGCCGAACGCGTGTACTGCACCTGCCGTTGCGATGTACCAGCCGATCAGGGCGCTCCGGATTGTCGCTGTCCGAGCAACTACAACTGCACCCCCGTGCTCGACCGAGGACCTTTTGCGGGCAGCTACTGTGTCCTGCCGAGCACTATCGCGCAGCTGTGAGCGGCGCGTGCTCCGCGCGGCGCGTGCCATCGTTCGCGAAGGTGTCGCGCCGAGCGCCGGAGGTTGAAGCGCGGGATACTCGCTGGCAGGACATCGACCGGCCCAGCGCGGCGATGACGCAAGCGCCGATCATGCTCGAACTGCTGCTCGGCGACGTGTGCGGGGGCGTTCCGTCTGGAGTTGCCGCTTACTCCGAGTGGGTAGCGGCGGGGCGGGTTGCGCCGTTGATCAGCACGCTTTTCGCGTTCACGAATTCGCGGATGCCGTAGCTGCCTAGCTCGCGGCCGTAGCCTGAGCGTTTGATGCCGCCGAACGGGACTCGGGGGTCCGAGGCGACCATCGAGTTGATGAAGGTTTGGCCGGCTTCGAGCTCGTCGATGAAGCGTTGTTGCTCTGCGGGCTCGTGAGTCCACACGCTGCTGCCGAGGCCGAAGCTCGAGTCGTTGGCGATGGCGATCGCTTCGTCGATGTTCTTCGCCTCGAAGAGTAGCGCTACGGGCCCGAAGACTTCGTCGCGGTACACGGGTGCACTCTCTGGAATCTGCGCGATGACCGTGGGTGCGTAGAAGTTGCCGGGGCCTGCGAGTGTTTTGCCACCTGCGAGTACTTTCGCGCCTGCAGCGGCCGAGCGCTCGACCTGCTCCGCCAAGCTCGTCACGCCGTCTGGCGTAGCGAGCGGACCGATGTCGACGTCGTCGCGCATAGGATCACCTACGCGCAGTGCTTTCACCGCTGTTACGAAGCGCTGCTCGAATTCTTTGTACACTGCGCTATGCACGATGAAGCGCTTGGCGGCGATGCACGACTGTCCGTTGTTGATGTTTCGCGCGATCACCGCGGTAGACACAGCTTTTTCGAGATCAGCAGAAGGCATGACGATGAACGGATCGCTGCCGCCGAGCTCGAGCACCGCTTTTTTCAGCTTGCGGCCCGCGGTGCCCGCGACCTCGACGCCTGCACCCTCACTGCCAGTCAACGTGACTGCTGCGACCCGCTCATCCTCGATGATGCTCGCGACGCGGCGCGAGCCGATCAGCAACGTCTGGAACACGCCGGGCTCGAAGCCTGCGTCGACGAACAGCTGTTCCAGCGCAAGCGCGCACTGCGGAACGTTCGATGCGTGCTTGAGCAACCCGACGTTGCCGGCCATGATCGCGGGCGCCGCGAACCGGATCACCTGCCAGAACGGGAAGTTCCAAGGCATGACCGCGAGCACCGCGCCGAGCGGCAGAAAGCGCACGTAGCAACGCGCGTCGTCTATCGCGATGGGCTCGTCGCGCATATAGACCTCGGCGTGCTGGGCATAGTGGCGACAGGCGAGCGCACACTTCTCCGCTTCGGCGATCGCCGACTTGAGCGTCTTGCCCATCTCCTCGGTCATCATGCGGCCATAACGCTGCTTGTCCGCGGTCAACAGCTCGGCGACACGGTTCATGCGTTCCGCGCGCTGTGCGAAGCTCGTG